>Ga0114951_10002524_pt1 | contig 20578 bp, 14 predicted proteins | sample AM7aDNAmetaG_FD_88677 | JGI IMG/M metagenome (GOLD analysis project Ga0114951, IMG submission 88677) | Freshwater microbial communities from Finland to study Microbial Dark Matter (Phase II) - AM7a DNA metaG | ecosystem: Environmental > Aquatic > Freshwater > Lake | place: Finland: Lake Alinen... | reverse complement strand
CGGTCCATGGTCTGCCCAAGGTTGCGGGAGTCTATCCAACGGCGGTCTCCGACAGCAGTGTCTCGGCCGGCGCGATTGGCACGGTGGCGTTGAAGAATGTGGCGGCCACGTCCGGGGCTTTTGGTCTGGCCGTGCTGCCGGATCGGCTGGGCAGCCCATCCAGCATCAGCATGAAGTACCAGAACAACTCGTCCTTGAATCGCTACTGGAGATACAGCAACAAGACCCCAGGATCAAAGCCCAATACACTGTTCTCGGATATCCTGCTGACGATTGCATCGTCGCCCTATGTGGTCACCGACCTGGGAGTCACCAGCAGTACGGGTGACGGGGCTAAGGCGATCAACGCCATCGGTCAGGTCGGTGTCGCGCTGGGCACATACTCCTACGTTTGGACGAACGGCGTCTTCAGCCCACCGGGAGGAATAAACGACGGCAACGGGCCCCTTGGCATCAATGATCTTGGCCACCTCACCGGATCTGGGGACCTCCGTGGGTTCATTTACCGTGATGGACAATCGACCGGCCTTGGCCAGCTCGAACCAGATTACGGCAGCTACACGTTTGCGCACGGCATCAACGACAGCGACGTGATCGTCGGCGAGGCGTACCGTCCATCAGTTCTCCGTTACCACGCCTTCGTCTGGTCCGACGGCGTCATCCACGATCTCACACCGAATGCTCCCTCTGGGGTAGGTTCGTCCGCCAGGGCCATTAACAACGCGGGGACGATCGTTGGGCAGTACAACACGTCTGCCGCCCGGTGGGACGCGATGGGGAACCTGACCGGTCTGGTTACTCCCTCGGGATATGTCCAGTCCGAGGCAGTGGCAGTCAACGGCAACGGGGATGCTGTCGGGACCTCCCATGCCAGCGACTTCTTCACTGAGATCGCAACGGTTTGGCCCGCATCCGGTGCATGGGCATACACGCTGCCTCTTCTGGTCGGCTAGTGGAACACTTGAGCAGTGGACATCGCAGATGCGGCAGAAAGAAGCAGCGGTGCTGGCCGAGGTAAGAAGGCTGGATGCGCAGCAGGCCGTTGTCGAACTAAGCAAGGCCGTGGCAGCCATGGCCCCGTAACGATGTCGATTACGGGCGGCGAAGAGTTCGGCCTCGGAGCGACGGACTTGGGGAGGGGTGGCGTTCGAGGGAACGCCGCCTGCAATGTTGCCACGCCTGGCTCGCGCTACGTCTGACCGAAATTCGTCTTTGCGCCGGCTGGCACGGCGTCAGGCATATCCCAGAGTGTTTCGTTTTTGTCACCCTCGAGGTCGTCAAAGAGCTTCTCGGCAATGGCCTCCCAGCGGTCTTCTTCGCTGATTCTTTCGACCGAGACGGCCGGCAGCGCCGGCGCCGCTTTTGCGGCACGAGAGGAAGGGGCCGCCTTTGTCAGTACTTTCTTCCCTTGGAGATGAACGCTGTGCACCTGTTTGTAGGTCGACTCAAGTCGCCAGGATTCTTCCCATCCCAGCCAGAAGGCGTGCTTGATGGGGGGGAAGATACAGGTGTAGAACTCGTCCCAGAGCTGTATGGTCTTGTCCAAGCCATAGCCGACCCTATTGCCCTCGCTCTCAGCCAGTTTCTGGATGCGTTCTTCCCATTCGGAGAACATGGGGGTGTTCTCGATCGTGAAGCGATGGACCAGGCGGAAGTCGTCATAGGATGAAAAATGGGTTACCTCACGCAGGTCCGGACGAAGTCGCCGTTCCTGCTGTGCGAGCTTCTGTCCCAGCCGCAAGGCGGCAACGAGTGAACTTCGAGAAGGTCCAGACAACTTCCGCATGCATATCCTGTCATGCCCATGTTGCCCGTTCGGCCTGGCGTCCTTCCCCAAGGTCGCCAACAATTAATCGGGACTGGATGGCTTGATGTATGAGTTCTCCGAATGCAAAGGGCATTCAGATGGCGTCCAAGAGCCAACGTCAGGAACAGCCTGAAACGCACTCAACATCGAGTGGAAAGCGAGGCGGAATCGCGCCGTGGATTGGCACCTTGAATGACAGATACAAATTGGCTCGCGAGAAACCAGCGAGAAGTCGGCCCCCATGGCCGGAGAGAGTGGTCATCGTGACCATGCTTACATTATGCGCCATGGGAACCAGATTGGCAAGGGAAGTGTGCGAAAGTGATATTCGGAAATTGGTCTGCCGGTAGCAGAGCATGCGATCCGGGTTTTGCGTGACGCAGGAGCTGACAGATGCCGGGGTTAGGGCCGTGGAGCGGGAGTATGCGGTCAGGGAGTGTTGCATCAATTGGCCAAGGTGCTGCTCGAAGCATGACCGCCACGGAACTCAAAACCCTCTTCAAGCAGACTCGCCAGGCGGTTGAGCCGGAAGAGAATGTCGAGAATTGGGCGATTGCATCGAGCGATCTCGTGGCTGGCGCGGGCGGAGAAGTTGGCCAGGGAAGCGTCGGCTGGGGAATTGGCCGGAGCGAGGCTGCTGTATTTGTGGATTGCGGTGTTCGGGCCAGTGCGTAGTATACCGTTGCCTGTTTGATGCGAGCCTGAAGGCAGGTTGTGCACTTGCGGTAGTCGATTCTGAGGGCCTGCTCTATGGAAGAGATTGATCAGGACGTGCTCTGTGAACACTGCGCTTCGAGTCTGCGCAGCCGGAATAGCACCGGGAAATGTGCCGAATGCGGGATGGAGATCAGCAAGTCCCTATCGGTCGCGGCCGCTGGCAGCGACAATCCCAAGTACATCGAGGACACTATCGCGGGTTTACGAACGCAGTCCTGGTGCACATTGGCATCGCTACTGGCATGCGTTGCTGGTCCGTTGATATTCCATGGCAGCGTGACCATGGAAGCCTTCGCCTTTGCCTCGGCTGTGGCGCTGAGCGCTGTGGCAGCCTGGCAACTTGCCCCACTCGATGCGGCCAGACGGAATGATGCAGGGACTCAATATAGCGCAACTCGGCGCAGAGCGTGTGGCCTGGTGATGACGCTCAGTGGGGTGGTAATGGTTCTGCCGGCTTTCCTCCTGAGCACGAACGTGACCCGGCCGGCTGGGGGCACGCTGGTGGTGATCTTTCTTGCGGGGGCGGTGGTCTGGTTCTTAGGAGAATGCCTGAAACTGCGGATCCTGGAGCATTGCGCGGCCGGTGTACCAGGTCGGCAACTGGCCCGTCGGGCGCGCAACCTGCGTATCGGGGCGTACCTGGCGACGATCCTGCTGGGTATCGGCGTAATACCCATGACCTCCGATAAACCGATTTCAGGGGCGTATCTGGTGACCGGCAGCGTGGCGCTATTCGTGCTGACCATGCTGTCGGCGCTGCTCTACAATCGCGTCTCGCAATCCCTACAGAGACAGGCCACTTTTGCCCGTGCGGTACGCAAGCATATGGGCATTACGACGCACCTTGCCAGCAAAGCCGCATAGGAAGATACAACAATAAAGCACAACCGAAGGGCTATGGCTTCGGCTCGCCGGTCTGTTTGCCGTCGTTTCGATTTTTCAATGCCGCTCGCGAAGCCTTTATTGCCCGCTTGGAGTTGACAATCATCTCGATGATTGTGTATGCATTCGCAAGCGTTAGCCTTTCGAGATAGCAGAACCCCTTGAGAGAGGGGACGCCCGTGCCTAAATCCACAAACTTCCCACACGTAGTCACGCCCGCTTCATGCAGACGGTCTGCCAATGCCTGGCTTACGCCATATGAGGAGTGTCTTCCAAGTTCCTTGATCGGCGTATCCTCGGTAGGTTCCCATACAGCCATGCCAGCAGCATACGGACGTTGGCAATCCTGCACAATGGAAGAGTGGGAAGAGGAAGAGTGGGAAGCAGCATGAAGCCACAAGCGAACTCGGATTTGTACGGTCAAATGCGATGTCAAAGAAACGTTGCGGGCCTCACCGTTCCACATTCTGGACAACGATCTGGTGTAGCTCGCAGGTCATACCCGCACTGGACACATAGTCCCTGGCCCATCCGCTTTCGTGCACGACGGAGGTTATGGAATCGCCGGGTGTACTGGGCAGCGGACAGGATTGAGAAGAGCAGCAGGGGCTCGGGATTCCCGTTGAACGTGAAGCCCGCGCAGCTCGAACCGGCACAGCGGATGCAATCGTCGATGGCGGACAGGAAGATCGTGTTGTGACCGCTCAGGAAATGGCCGGTCACGCCGAGAGGCACAACAGTTGGCAGTTTTACAGTCTGAGGCCCGGTTCATCGCTCCGGCAGGCGATCGAGGTATTCCTAAGGGGCAAGAATCGGGCGTCTGTGTTCTTGCGGGAGCATATGGCCTAATTGAGACTCTGCCCTCTTCATTCTTTCTGGTTCTTCTGGACCGCGGGATCACCCTCCGGCTTGGCCGGGAGCACCTGAAGGGTATTGATTCGGTGCCGCTCAACGTCGGTGTGGAACTTGATGGTGACCATGTCGCCCTTGTTCAGGGCCTTGAGTCTGGTCTTCATGTCTCCGGAAGGCCCGCTGATCGCATAGCCATCCAGCGGCCCATTCTTGGGTTTCACCGCCACCCAGAAATCGTTGCTGAACTGGACCTCGCCGGTCACCGTCCCACTCGCCGGCGTTTTTGCTCTCTGCATAGTGAGCACCGTGTTGCCGGCATCTCCCTTGACGAACGTGAATTGCACGCGGTCGGGGACGAAGACAGCCTTGCCTTTGGGCGGGAAGCCAAACGTATTTTTGTCGAAGCCTTCCGCGACCGCGAATTTGGTTGGGGCATCTTCGCCATCGACCCAGATCATGGTGAAGTCCTTCTTGTTGTCTGTCAGAACTCCCGTAGCGGCGCTGGGCTTGCCTGGTTTGGCATCGCCGGGGCTGTCAGCGGCAATGACGACACTCGCCAATAGTGTCATTACCAGAACGATCGCTGTCTTTGGCATCATGGTCTCTTCTCCTGTGTCGATTCACTTATGGCCAACCCGGCGGTGAGCCTCGGTGATCTGTGCCTTCTATGATGTTCCCACATAAATTGAGCCATCGTCGAGTGTGGTGTTGGATATTATACCCAACTTCCCCAGTCCACCATGAATCGCGACCATCGGTTCTCCGTGTGTGGCTATTCCCCACAGCTTGCGTCCCTCCATATGGCTCCGCAAAGGAGCCAAGGTCATGCACGACGATGTGGTGCACGAGTGGGGGAGTTGGCACCAGCGAACGCCTGTTATCGCCAGACGATCTGGTCGATCGAGACAGCCCGGGCCGATCTCACTGCGTCCATAGGTGCGAGTCCGCCGTGCCATCGCGGCGACCGGCACTACTGCGGAGCGTTCTCCTCGATCTGCTGTAGAACGGGTGCGATGTTCCACCGTTCGGAATGGTGGACCTGCACGATCAGCCAGACAAAGGCCCACAAGATCAGAAGTAGGGCAATGCCCACGGCATAGTGATGGCTGCGAATGTGTTTGATCTCGGGGGCGCATGCGGCGACTCCCAGCAGGGCGCCGATGATGATCACGGCATCATAACTTGCCCGCTGCCAGTAGGGTCCGCCCAAATGGAGCCACATGCCAAACTCATCAAACGTCAGGCCCAGACCCACGCCATAGACAAGAGTGGCCATCGTCAACATTCGGCCGTGAGGCCGGAGGAACAGGAGATACGCACCGACTGCACTCAGGAGGAAGATCCCGTAGTTGAGATGGTGGACATGCGTGCTGCCGGCATGGAAGTAGAGATTGGGCATCCGGTGCGTCATGATCAGCAGCACGAGCACGCGGGCGGCGATGAAGGTGAAGCAGAACGCAATCAGCACCAGGCGGGCGACGATATACGCTGGCGGGCCATTGCTGGTGGAAGGCACTTTGAGCGGGCTCACCTTCTCGGCTGTGGAGGCAGTCATATTGGCCGGGATTATAGCAAAGCGGCTCCCGTTGCGCGTAGCGCATGGCCGCCACACTATTGGCGCGATTTCGAGGATTTTGGGGGCAGGTTAGGCGTCATATCGGCTCCCACCCCACGTAATCCCTGGACGATCATCGTTGAATTAGACTGCTTCGCGGTGGGAATTACGCGGGAACGACCTTTCGCCCGATCATGTTTGCGAGGAGATTGGCGAGCTGGCGGGGGCGTTATCTTGGTCGCATCGAAACAGTCATTGCGACCAGGCCAGCGCCAATCGTCAAGAAGAAAGAAGTGGGAGGGCCTGCCACACCCGGGAAAAGCGAAGAGTTCCCAACCTCAATCATCTTCTCGTGCGGATCGACCACGACGCGTCGAGGGCACAATCCTATCGTCCGGATCTGCGATCACCGCAGGGCGCAGGTGCACCTGCACCGCATCGGCCGGGGCCGACAACACTTCGACGTGGTGATTGGTGAGGTAAATCGTCCTCGCATCGGAGACCTGCTTTCAGTTGCCAGGGACGGGGTGTTAGAATCCTCGATCGTATTGGTTCTGAGATCGCCATGAAGCCACAACGAAAACCCCGTTCCTTCTCGAAACTCGAATTGCTGGAGTCGCGGCAACTGCTTTCCGCGGCGATGCAGGAACTTCTGCAGTTGGTGTCATCGGATTCGACCCAGGTGCAGGCAATGACGTCGTTGGCGCCGACATATCGTCCCTTCACGCCGGCCGGGGCGCTCTCGCCTCTGCAGGCGTCGGCGCCGCAAGGATATACAGCGTTGGAACTGCGTACGGCGTACGGGATGACGCAGGTGACCTTTGGCGGAGTAACCGGGGATGGCACCGGCCAGACCATTGCGATCATCGACGCCTACAACGACCCGACGATTCAAACGGACCTCCATGCCTTTGACGTCGCCTTTTCTTTGCCGGATACGACACTGCGGGTGGTGGCGCAGAATGGCTCTAGCCATCTGCCACCGGTAGACCCCGTCGGGGCCGGCCATCTCAACTGGGAGGGCGAGGAGGCGCTCGATGTGGAATGGGCACACGCCATGGCCCCAGGGGCGGCAATCATCCTGGTGGAAGCCACCGACGCCAGTCCGAGCAATCTGTTCGCCGCCGTAAACTGGGCGCGACAGCAGACGGACGTATCGGTCATCTCGATGAGCTTCGGGGGTAACGAGACGTCCAGCCAGACGCAGTATGACTCGATTTTCACCACTCCGGTCGGCCACAATGGCGTCACCTTTGTGGCTTCCGCCGGCGACTCAGGCTCGCCGGCGGGGTATCCCGCGTATTCGCCCAATGTCGTGGCGGTTGGGGGTACCAGTCTGGCATTGGATGCCGTCGGGAACTACCAGTCGGAGACCGCCTGGAGCGGTTCGGGGGGCGGGATCTCCGCCGTCGAAGGCCAGCCTTCGTATCAGGTGGGGATTGTCTCGCAGTCGTCGGTATTTCGGACTGCCCCGGACGTGGCTTTTGACGCAGCGCCGAGCACGGGCGTGGCCATCTACGACTCGTACAACAACGGCAGCACGACGCCGTGGGAAACGATCGGGGGCACCAGTCTTTCGGCTCCGGCCTGGGCGGGCCTGATCGCGGTGGCCAATCAGGGCCGCGTGGCGGCCGGAGAAGGGACCTTGGACGGCTACAATTCCACCTTGCCTCTCCTGTATGCAGCGCCGTCGGCCGATTTCCATGACATCACAACAGGCAACAACGGTTACGCCGCCCGATCCGGCTATGACCTGGTGACCGGTAGGGGCACTCCCAAGGCCAATCTGCTGATTCCGTATCTGGTCAGCGGTACAGTCACGCCGCCTCCGCCGCCAACGGGCCCGACCATCGGTTCGCTCACCGCCGACTCACTGACCGTGATCGAAGGCAGCCCGTTGACGTTGACCGCCAACAACGTCAGCGATGTCGGCGGTACGGGCATCACCGTCACGTTCTATGAAGAGAACAACAATGTTCCCGGCCTGCAGACCGATCCGACGACGGGGGATTTCGCTTTTTCGCCGGTCACGGATGGATCCAACACCATCTCCCTGGACAGCTCGAATGTCGTGGGGACGTTCACCTTCTACGCGCAGGTGACCGATGCCTCAGGCGCTGCCAGTGCTGACGGGACGGCCGCTGTTTCGGTGAGCGTGACCATTGTGGCGCCGAACACGTCGGCGCCATCGATTGGGGGCATCACCGCGACGCCGAATCCTGTGGTAACCGGCGATGTCCTGACGTTGAGCGTGAACGACCTCACCGACCCGGTCGCGAGCATCCGGAGGGTGTACTACTACGAGGAGACCAACGGCTTTCCCGGGCTGCAGACCGGCCCTGGCGGCGATTTTGCGTTCCGGCCGGTGGGCGCCAGTTCCGGCTATTCGATCAATCTGGATACGACGGGCGTTACTGGAGCGGTGAAGTTCTATGCCCTGGCGGTGGACTATCTCGGCAACGTCAGTGCCACGGATACCGCAGCGCCCTCGGTGGATGTGACCATTGCCGCTGATACCGCGCCGGATGCGCCGACAGGGCTGGCGGCCACGGCCGCGAGTTCTTCCGAGATCGACCTATCTTTCACGGAGATGGCATCAGGTCAGGCCGGCTTCACCATTGAGCGCTCAGCCAGTCCGGCCTTCACGAGTTTCACGCGGCTGTTTACCATCAACCGCCCGGATGCCGTCACATACAGCGACACGGGGCTCTCCTCCGGCACGCTCTACTACTATCGCGTGCAGGCATTCAACGCCGCCGGCAGCAGCGACTACTCCAACATTGCCCATGCCACCACGCTTGCCGGCTCAACGACTCAGGTGACGGCATCGGCACGTTCGACGGTTTACGGTCATGGCGTGACCTTCACAGCGCGGGTAACGAACTCCGCGATACAGCCGGCGGGAACGGTGCAGTTCCAGATTGATGGCGACAACCTGGGCGCACCGGTGGCGTTGGTGAACGGTGAGGCGATTTCTCCTGTGATCAGTTCACTCACCGCCAGACAACATGTGGTTACGGCGATCTACGGCGGCGATGGGAGCAGTTCTGCGAGCACGGGTACGACGACACTGACGGTCAAACCGCGACCCGTTGTCGTGACCGTGAGCAATGTGCACAAGACGTATGGCCAGGTGAATCCGGGTCTCACGGGGACAGTCGCCGGCCTCATCAGCGGCGACAACATCACGGTGGCCTACTCGACGACAGCGACGCGGTTCAGCGAGGTGGGCACCTATGCGATCACGTCCCTGTGGACGGATGCCGACAACCGGCTGCTGAACTATTCCGTGAAAGTGCGAACGGGTGTGCTCTTTATCGCCAAGGCGGCTCAGGTCATCTCCTGGACACCGCCTGCGGCGATCTTGCACGGCACGGCGTTGAGTAGCACCCAGTTGAGCGCTTCAGTGACTGGTGTGGAAGGGGGAAGCGATCCAGGAGAACTCTCATACGCCCCGGGCTTCGGTGCGATCCTGACGACGGGCGTTCATACGCTCCAGGTCTGGGCGGCGGGGACCCACGATTACCTGGCGGCGCATGTCAAGGTGTCGTTGACGGTGAAGCGGGCGACGACCACAGCGGTTGGCCACTGACAGAGCCAGTGCTCGTCGTGTGCTCCCTCAACCCTTGCCCCAGGTAAAAACAGCCCGGCTGCTGCCATCGCCATCGTGGCTACCGTCAGCCATCCAGTTTGTCCGCGTAGTTGCCGGAGCCTAAGCTTGTACGGTAAGCAAAGCACGCGGGGAGTCCCGACTGCCTGCCGGATGAATCGAGAAGTTATTGGGAGGATCGTAATGGTCAGTATTCCGAAGCATGTTCAGGGGTTTCTTCCTAGGAAGATGGGTTGGGTCGCCACCGCCAGCAAGAGCGGCGAGCCGAACGTGACCCCGAAAGGCACCGTGCGTGTGTTGGACGACCAGCATGTCGTCTTTGCCGATCTGTTCTCACTGAAGACGCGGGCGAATCTGGAACAGAACCCGCGGGTCGCCGTGACCGTAATCGACCCAGGAACGGCAAAGGGGTACCAGATCAAGGGTCGAGCCGAACTGCTGACCAGCGGCCCGCTGTTCGATGCCACGGTCAAGGAACTTGCCCCCAAGTCCATGCCGCCATTGCACTATCTGGTCAAGATCACGGTTGATGCGGTCTTCGATCAATCTGTCGGCCCGGATGCGGGCAAACAGATTGCATAGGTGATTCAGCCAAGAGAGACCAAGCAGGCAGTCGTCCCGGGGATCAGCGGTGGCTCGCTGTGATAGCAGTAGAGTCGCTGCCATGATCAAGAGACTCGTGCTCGTGGCAGCCGGCCTGCTGATGCCGGTCTTTCGCCGCTTCGGGGCTGGATGTCGATGACAACCATCTGACGAAACTGGCGGTTCACCTCTCCCGCTCGATCCGGGCGGTCACGCGTTCAATCAATAGAGTGGGACACGGGCAGACTTGTTTTTAGCCATTGGCTTCTGTGAGGGCAACAGCGTGTTCAGTTCGCCATCGACCCGGTTATCGTGCTGCCACTTGCGCGTGCCCATTGGAATCGGTTTTGCGCCGCGGTAAGGTACTTGCCGCGTCCAGCCGCGGGCTCTGCTCGCCGCCCGGGACATCTCAGGAGTCTTGCGTGCGTTTTGTCCCTCTACTGGCGCTACTTCTCATGGCAGCACAACTCAGCGCAGCAGCGTTCTCCCACGACGTCACGGTGGCCGCCGAACTACGTGTCCGCGATGGCCTGCCCAACGTATTCGCAAAGCTTCAGAAAGGCCGGCCCGTTCGCATCGGCTACCTCGGCGGCAGCATCACCGCTGCCGACGGCTGGAGGCTGAAGACCCTCGCCTGGTTCAGGTCCCAGTGGCCCGCTGCCACGATCATCGAGATCAACGCCGCCATCTCCGGCACAGGCTCCGACTACGGCGCCTGTCGCCTCCAGGACGATGTCTTGGCGCACGACCCGGATCTTGTCTTGCTTGAATGCCGGGTGAATGGCGGTGCCGGTTACGAGGCCAAGTCCGTCGAGGGAATCGTCCGCCAAGTCTGGCAACACAACCCCAATACCGACATCTGTTTCGTTTACACGATCAGCCAGTCAATGCTTCAGGATCTTCAGGTCGGGAAGAACACTCCCTTCGGCTCCATTATGGAGGCAATCGCCAACGCCTATGGCATCCCCAGCATCGATCTTGGCGTCGAAGTCGCCCGCCGCGAAAAGGAAGGCTCTCTCATCTTCACAAGCCTAGAGCCATCCGCCCACAAACTTGTTTTCTCCAAGGATGGCACTCATCCCAACGACGCTGGCCACGATCTCTATCGCGATGTAATCGCCCGCTGCCTCCTGAAGATGCAGCACCCAACCGCGCTGGCCGTCCGTCCACACACGCTCCTCACTCCGCTTGAGCCCAACTGCTGGCAGGTTGCATGCCTCCTTCCCATTACTCGATGCCAGCTCAGTTCCGGCTGGATGCCCGTCGAACCGGCCAATGACCCCGTGTATACAGACGACAAAGGCCGCACCGACGCCATGCTCCGCGGTGCAGTGAAGTGCAGCCAGACAGGCCAGACGATCACGGTGCGCTGGATCGGTACCACATTTGGACTCAGCGACATCCCCTATGCCGGGGGCAGCGTGATAGAAGCCATGGTTGACGGCGGACCGCCCATCACGATCCAGCGGCTTCAGATCGACAAGACCCGCAAATACGCCCGCTTCTGGTACCTCCCCGAACAGCGACCCGGACTCCACATCGCGATCCTCACCGTCAGACAAGTTCCCGCCAACGGTTTCTTCTACGCCGGCCAGATCCTCATTGTCGGCCAACCTCGATAGCGGGTCTGCAAGACACCGGCTCCCAGGCGCCAGCCAGCCCTGGCAATCCGTTGGGGACGGCCCAGAGCCCGAATCGCTTCATAAACCCCGTTTTTACGTCAAGATAAATTGGGAGGGCACGCCATCGGCTAACCGCCGATAGGCTGCCCCCTGCGTCTCCGCACGGTGCGGGGCGGTCGTTCTCACCGGCCGCCCCGTCAGGGGTGGCCCATGCGCATAGGGAGCCCCTCATGTCTCAAGTCACTGCTCAGGATCCAGTGTTTGCAGAGTTCATGCCCCGGGTCGAAGCTCATGCCCGTATCACCTTCCGGAAGGACACCCCCGAGCGGAAGGAAGATCATATCGAGGAAACCGTGGCCATGGCTTGGGTTGCCTACCAGAGGCTACAGTCACGTGGCCAGGGCGATCGGGCGTTCGCCGGTCCTCTGGCCGGCTTCGCCGTACGTCAGGTGCGTACCGGCCGCCATGCCGGCATCCCCCAGGACTCGGCCAAGGATGTTCTCTCCGGCAACGCCCAGAGGAAACATCACTTCACAACAGCCACGTTTGGGGCCATCGACACTCTTCGTCTGGAAGATCGCCGGGCATCCATCGCCGACCATGTGGCCTTTGTCATCGACTTCAAAGAGTGGATGGCCATGCAGAACCGTCGTCACCGGCGGGTGCTGAGCTGGCTGGCGGCGGGGGAGAAGCCGGGGGTGGTCGCAGGCCGCCTGGGTGTTTCACCCGCCCGTGTCTGCCAGATCCGTAAGAAGTGCCAGCTGAGTTGGGAAGCGTTCCAGCAGGTCGATGCCTGATCTGCAGGTGCCGGCCGCGTGATCGTCTGGGTCGAGTGGGTTCTTCCCGCTCGATCCGGGCGGTCGCGGGATTCACTCAGCACAGGGCCGGGGGGGGCCACTTATTTTTTTGGCGGTCAGCTTCCGTTAGGGGCACAGCGTGTTCGCTTCGCCGTCGCCCCGGTTAGCCGGGATGCTAAGGGGGATTGGGACTTGGTAACAAACTTTGCCCACGGCAAACAACCCCGTGTTGGTCGGAGTGCTTTGAGCTAGTTCCACGTCGTCCCGGCGAGGAGCGCCCTAGTCGATCTGTCGGCCTGAGATGGGGTGCCGCTGACGGGTGAGCGGCATGATTAGGTCTTGATCGTCGGTTGAGTGTTGCTCACGTTGTGTATGTGCATTAGCTCAAGCCTGTGTTCGGCTGATGCTTCCAGTAGAATCTGCTACCTACCATGGCGAAGAAACAGCGCAAACTGGATGTAGCCCGACGTGCTGGCAGCGCCACGGGAACCTCGGTCCCGCAACAGGTCTCCAGTCCCGCTGCAACAGGGGGTGCAGGTACGCTCTTCGAACAACACGTTGATGCCTACTGGCTTGCTCAGCTCCTTGTGGCGGGCTTCCCGCCCATCCTAATCGATTGCCTGGTGGTAGAGGTTCAGCTTCAGACCGAAAGATCCGGTTGGCGCACAGACGATTTCCTTGTCATTGGTCAAAATGGGGCTGGGGACCAGCGAAAACTGGCAGGACAGGTCAAGCGGTCGTTGGTCATCAGTGCAGCCAATGAGGAGTGCCAGAAGACGATACGGGATTTCTGGCAGGATTTCAGCAACCCACAACTGTTCTCTGCCAGCACGGATCGGTTCGCCCTCGTGACGCTAAGAGGCACGACCGCGCTCTTGGAGCATTTCTCTGGGCTGCTGGATTGCTCACGCGTGGCACGCGACGCATCTGAGTTCGAGCGGCTATTGGCGACGCCCGGAACTCTGAATGAGAAGGCGATCGGATACTGCACCGAGATTCGAAACATCATCGGCGAATCTCGGGGAAAAGACATTTCTGAAGCCGAGGTCTGGCCCTTTCTGCGCGTCCTCTATGTTCTGAGCCTTGACCTCAACAGCTCGACCCGGCAAACCGAGGCAGTCATCAAGAGCCTCCTTGCCCATACAACAGGCGAGCACGATGCGGTGGGCGTTGCGGAGGCGACGTGGAATGCCCTGATTGCTCTCGCTGGCGATGGAATGCCGAGATCACAGTGCTTCCGGTACACGGATCTGCCCGCGAGGTTGAGACAACGCCACTCCCCACTTGGAAGTACCGAGCAGCGAGCCCTGCGGTCGCTTAGAGATCATTCAGCCCCGATCCTCAATGACATCAGGACGACCATCGGCGAGAGCCTGCACTTACCACGACGCCAGATTGTGCAGCACGTTCTGTCGCAGTTGCAGGAAACGCGGGTCGTGCTGATTTCAGGAGTTGCGGGTAGTGGCAAATCTGCCGTTGCCAAAGATGCTGTCGCGGTGCTGGATGCGGATCACTTCGTATTCAGCTTCCGTGCAGAGGAGTTTGCTCACGTACATTTGGATGAGACGCTTCACGCAAGCCAGATCCCCGCGAACGTGGTGATGCTGAAGGCGATCCTAGCCGGGCAGAGCAGGAAGATACTGCTGGTAGAAAGCGTTGAACGACTCCTCGAGAAGTCCACGCGCGACGCCTTCTTCGATCTGTTGACCTTGGTGGCCGCAGACAGGACTTGGTCTCTCGTTCTGACGTGTCGCAGCTACTCGTCTGATCTTGTTCGTACAAGCCTTTTGGAGGCGCGGGGGATCGAACACTCTGTAGTAACCGTGCCGCCGCTCGATGACGAGGAACTCATGACCGTGGCCGCCACGTATCCCACATTGGCGCGCCCCCTTGCGTGTGCAGCGCTGCAGTCGATCTTGTGCATTCCGTATTACCTCGACAAAGCCCTGAAGATTCCGTGGTCGGAGGATCGCCCCCTTCCCCAAAGCGAGCGCGAATTCCGCGACATCTTCTGGCAGGTTGTCGTCCGGGCCGACCAAAACGACTTCGCCGGTATGTCGCGTCGACGGGAGGAAGCATTTACAGAAGTGGCGCTGCGCCGGGCACGGGCACTGGACCTGTATGCCCCGTGTGGCGACCTCGATCCCGGGGCACTTGATGCTCTACGGCGGGATTCGCTTGTCGTATTGTCGAAGCACAGCAGGTCACTCGTTGCACCAGCCCACGACGTCCTTGAAGACTGGGCGATCCTCCAATGGATAGATGGACAGTTTGCCGTACACGGCAAGTCACTTCAGGCAACATCTTCCGCTCTCGGGACCCACCCGGCCATACGTCGAGCCTACCGCAACTGGGTTAGTGAGCTGACAGCACGGGATCTGTACGCAGCCGATGAGCTATTCCAGTCCGCCGTGCAAGAGCAGGGAATACCTGCCCATTTCCGAGATGACACGCTGGTGGCTCTGCTGCATTCTCCGGTTTCGGTCGCTTTCCTACAGAGACATGCCGCCCAACTCTTCGCAGCCGACAAGGAGCTTCTTCGGCGGATAATCCATCTACTGCGTGTTGCGTGCGTGATGGCCCCTCCCTGGCTGAAGACATCGGCAACGCAGCCGTCGCTGTTCAGCGCGCCGGACGGGCCTGCGTGGGCCTGCGTTCTCCAGCTTGTCCACAACAGTTTGGCATCGTTTGCTGACGAGGATCGCGACTTGCTTCTGGGGCTCCTCGACGACTGGGCCAATGGCGTTTCGTGGCAGACTCCGTACCCAGATGGGGCGGAATGTGCGGCGGGCATCGCACACTGGCTTCTTCCGCGTTTCGACGACTATCAGGCGGAAGACCAGCTGAGGCGCACACTCACGGTGATCGCCAAGATCCCCAAAGCTGACCGCGATAGGTTCGCCAAACTACTGCAGATGAGGGACGCTGACAAAGAGCATGGCCAGGCAGCGGATTTCCTTCGGGAGATGGTCCTGCAGACCATTGAAGGTTTTCCCGCAGGCCGAGATGTGCCTGATGTCATTGTTGCCGCTTCAAAGGCTCACATCCTCTGTTATGACGCGGACCTTTCAACAGAGTGGGGCTACTCCGCCGATTCGGAACTCGAACTTCTTTTCGGTATCAAACAGGACATAAGCCACGACTACTTCCCTGCAAGTGGGTATCGTGGTCCATTCCTCGCATTGCTTCGGCATCACCCCGGCCAAGGGCTAGACCTCATGGTCGCCGTGTTCAATCATAGCGCCAACTGGTACGTACATCGCAGAGTGCCGAACGAGTATTTCAACGTTCCATCTGAGACGGTGCTGGCATTCGCGGATGGATCCACGCGAAAAGTCTGGTGCGACGAGAGGCTGTGGGGGCTCTATCGAGGAACGCAAGTCGGACCAGAGGTTCTGCAATCCCTCCTTATGGCATTCGAGCGGTGGCTACTGGAGTTCGCGGGGGCACGTTCCCGTGACTTGGACAAGCTGCTTCTGCACATTCTCCAGCGAACCGATTCGGGCGCAATCGTCGCTATCATCGCAAGTGTAGCGACAGCGTTTCCGCTTGCCTCGGGCGAGACGCTCCTGACGCTCCTCCAATCACCGTTGTGTGTGCAACTTGATCGCCACCGGCTTGTCTATGAATCTCAGGTGCCTTCTGGCCTGTTTGGCAGACATTTGACGGACGCGGGGAATCGAGTCTATGTGGAGGAGCGAAAGCAGTCGGATGCGTTGTCCCATCGGCGTCAGGACATTGAATTCGCAATTCTGAACCTGCAATTGGGGGCATTCCGCTCTCGGGTGCATCGCATTCTGGACGGATTCCGCAAAGCGATGCCGCCGATCGACGAGCAGCACGAGGAGCATCGCCTTTGGCGGCTTGCGATGGACCGGATGGATATTCGGCGTTATTCCGTTTCCGCAGAAGCGAAGGAGCAGAGCGGCGAAGGCGGCGATGAGCCGTGCTCCAACGGTCAGCAAAATATTCGCCTCGAACTCAAAGAGCCAGATCCGGACGTCAAGGAGATGGCGGACCACCGCGCCGCTGATTACCAGGCGATGAACGCCAAGCTCGCTCTTCTGATGTGGGCAGTGGGGGTCTTCGAGCATGGTGCCCCCGCGACGAGCGATCCTGCCGAGTGGCGGCGGAAACTACAGGAGGCCTGTGGCGCGAAAGTGGAAGACAACGCGAGCGGCGAACATGACCTGGGCAGAGGAGGACCGGGGTTCGTTGCCGCCGTGTGCATCCGCGACCATTGGGAGGAGATGTCGACCGATGAACAGGCCTGGTGCCTGGACAGAGCTTGTTCCGAGGTGGCGAATGAAGCAGATCACTGGACGCAATTGGCGCGGATTCAGCAGAACGGCATGTCCGCGGATCGACCATGTGCTTGGGCACTCCCCTTACTTCTCGGGAAGTCGGTTTCACAATCGCAACGTGCACGCGTTAGGCAGATGCTTGTAGTGGGTATGACCCACGCGATCGATGAGGTCCGCCTATATGCGGCATGGGGAATCGGCGACAACTTGTGGAGAATCGACCGAGATCTGGCCCTTTGCTGCGTACACGCGATTGCCGAAGAAGCGACGATGGTGCAGTGTGCGGTGGATGCCGAGTCCAGTCGCCCGTATCCGGAGCGACGGGCTCTCGATGGGATCGAGGCTGATGCGGCCCGTGCCGTGCGTGGTCGCTGCCTGGATTCTGACGCCATAGCGAACGACGCCTATCAGAATATGGACACAGCTACATGGATGGGAGCCGATGCCGACAAGCGGATTCTGATGGTCCTGAGGAGGGCGCCGACTGAGGCCATGGCAAATATAGGGTTTGAGCGGCTCGCCAAGACATTTGTGATGTGGTGGGACCAGGATCATGACCGGCGCCGGCACTCCGGCCAGCACCGGAGGCAAAGGAACTGGAGGACCGATGCAGTTCTGGCCGAGCTGCTGGAGGATTTCCTGCTTCGAACTACGATCACCGATGCCCAAAGGATCATCAGGCCCATCATTGATGCGACGGACCGTCACCCCGACGAAGTCCATCTGATTCTCTCAGGATTGGTCATCAGTGAAGATCGACAGCCGAATACACCGCAGTTCTGGTCGCTGTGGGAGATGTTTGCACAGAATGTTCGAAAGGCAAAATGGCTCTCACGGATCGACGACAGGCACGCAGGTGGGCGCAAGCTGATGACCACCGTATTCCTGGGGTCCGGGTGGAAAGGGGAGGTCCGGCACTGGCGTAGTCTTGAGGGGCATTCAAGCCGCATTCATGCACTATTCGGCGATCTGCCGGCCTCTGCTACCGTACTGAGGTGTTACATTCAGTTCCTCTATCACGTTGGTGAGCAGTCACTCCCCGATGCATTCATTGGCGTGGCAAAACGGCTCCGCCTGGAATCCTCCCAACAGATGGTGAAGAGCGCCGATACGGTCGTCATGCTCGAACTTCTGCTCCAACGCCATGTCTACGGCAGACCCGGTGAACTCAAGCGGAAGAGCAATCTGGCGCAGGCCGTACTTTTTCTTCTCGATTTACTCGTAGAGCACGGATCGTCGGCGGCCTTCCGAATGCGTGATGATTTCGTGACGTCGGCACCGACGGCGTGAAGAAGGACGCCTACTAAGGACTGCGGGCGAGGAAGGACGCTTTGCCGGCTTGGCCAATAAGACCGTTCCGGGCATCAGGCCACCTACATCAGGTCCATGCTCGATCGCGTGATGCTCCGCCCACACACCCAGATGCTGTTTCGGCCCCAGCCGAGCAGGCCAATTCACAGGTGTGAACGCCGGTTGAAAAGCGGAGCAGGGATCGGGTACCCATGGGCTCATTGCTGGACGCGGCTGCGCCGCAGGATTGTCGCAGGCATCCCTCTACCGTATACTCAACCACCGGCGTTCCCTCCAGGAAAACAGCCACTGCGCTACAATCACGGACGCCGCCACCAGGACAATTAGGTGACTCACTTCCAGTACCAGCGCACTACCCGCCGACTTAGCGGCCAATTCCAGCGACATAGACCCCGGGCGTGTGGGTAGAGGCAACGAGATGACCGCGAGAACCTTCTCTGTGACTCCGGGCAGGTTGCTCAGGCTCGCATGAAACAACGGTGCGTATGCCGAAGCAGCGTTAACCTGCACGCCGCCATCGCCAGCCGCCGCCCGGCTGAACACAATCTGTGGCAGGAGTATCAGAGGAATGGCCGCCACCGCGGTTCGCTCGGAATTGGCCAGCATCGAGACGATAAAGCCCTGCATGGTCCCGGCGATCGCCAAAAGCCAGAGGATCCCGAACAACAACGTTTTCGGAGCATCCACAATCGCATTGGCAACAATCTCATTGCCCATCACGCGCGGCGCTACCAAAACGATGCATATGCAAAACAGCATCGTCTGCAAAAACGTCACCAACAGGGCGGTGACAATCTTCCCAGTCAGGTACGTGGACGGAGCCATCCCCGCCAGTCGGTCGCGCGCATACAGCGGCCGCTCCCGCACCAGTTCGCGAACGGAAAGAGTCATTCCCAGCCAGACACAACTTACGGCCGCAAACAAACAGAAAGGATTGGGCGAAGTTGCACCACACTGAGAGACCGCCACAAGAACCGCCAATACTGCCGGCTGCACTACACTGAGCACCCGCATCATGGGGTCTCGCCATATCCCGCGAAGTGTCCGCCCAATAACCATTTTAAGGGTTTCGGCCGTCTTGGGAGTCACCGTTTTTGCCTGCCGCCGCCCAAGCTGGAACTGAACGCCTCCTGTCGCAGAGGATGTTTCCGGGCCATCCCCAGGCGTCTTCATCCGCGCCGGTCCCTCCAAGGTGAGCAGCCGGTCGAAGAGATCCGCAAAGTTGTTGACGGAAAAACTCGGCAAAAGCCGATTGGGTATCCCATCGTAGGCCAGTGTCCCCACCCCGCCGGCAAGGCCCAGCACCAGAGCCTTGTCGAAGAAATGCAAGGTCTCCAGCGTATGGGTCGTGCAGATGATGGTCACCCCACGAAGGGCAAGCTGCCGCAGGATCTCCATCAATCTCGCCTGCATGGCCGGATCAAGCCCGCTGGTTGGTTCATCCAGCAGCAGAAGTCCCGGCCGGCGAAGCAGTTCGATCGCGATACTCACCCGCTTGCGCTGGTCGCCCTGAATGCGGTGAGATACCATGCCAGCAGTTCGCGGGATGATTTGGGGTATACTGCCGCCATGCCAATAACCAGACAAACGGGCTCCTTTGTGGCCAAGCAGGAAGACGGAAAGCTCGTGACGCTGAAAGTATTCACTGACTACATCGTTGCGGAATCGCGAGAGCGTGCAGAAGAGATACCGGGCAGGAAGACGTTGCGAACCTTGGAGGGGCACGTTGTCAACCGACTGAACAAGGGGCGGTATCAGGTCGTCGTTACAGGCGTGAGACTTACATCGGATGATCCTGCCGCGTCCTAACGCCATGCCAGCAACCTACAGGCTCATTGAAGTAACCACCCCCGCCGGAACCTTCCGCAAGCGTACGGCCCAGCCCGTGGCCGTGGTGAGCGTCTACCGGGCATCCCGTCTGTTTCGACGTGCCGGCGCCCAAGTGAAGGCCGGCGAGCTATTCGCGGTCTGGCATCACACCCACAAGGCGGCGGCCGATGCAACCCACATGCTCTTCTCGGCCGAACTGGTGGGGCAATGGTTCATTGATGAGCGGGAATGGGTGCCAGCAGACGATTTGGCGATGCCGTAACGGGCGGCATGGACAACCCGCCCAATAATCACACATTGGCCGGCCAGCAACTCGGCGTTAGTGAAGTCCGTTACCCCCAATGCCATGCTCTAGCTGGCGGTGATGGCACAGTGGTCTCCGTTCGATGCCCACGGACATGCTTCACTGCCAGGCATCAACGCTCCAAGTTCAGACTGCCTCCTTTTCTGGCCAAGTGGGATAAAGACTCCTTTGTGATTGTGCGTCCACTTGAGAGTTTTATGCGGGGGGGGGGGGAAGAAAGCCCCAGAAACTGTGCAGGAAACTAATTCTGAAAAAAAAAACCCCGGTTTTTCCGGGGCTTTGAAAGCCGAAGAAGGGATTTGAACCCTTAACCCCCGCTTTACGAAAGCGGTGCTCTACCATTGAGCTACTTCGGCGTGTGGGTCGGTACTCTAGCCAATCGGCGGAGGAATCGCAACTGCGGCG
>Ga0114951_10002523_pt1 | contig 20578 bp, 12 predicted proteins | sample AM7aDNAmetaG_FD_88677 | JGI IMG/M metagenome (GOLD analysis project Ga0114951, IMG submission 88677) | Freshwater microbial communities from Finland to study Microbial Dark Matter (Phase II) - AM7a DNA metaG | ecosystem: Environmental > Aquatic > Freshwater > Lake | place: Finland: Lake Alinen... | reverse complement strand
TGCATCATGAATTCAGTGCCTAACCGTGCCCGCCTGCGTTCGTCATTGCGGACGACCTCTTGAACGGCTTCTTCATCGTCTTCAGCCTGCTCCTCCGATTCGATTCGTGACGAAAAGAAACTCGTAGGTGGTAGCTGCTTTTCATCACCCGATACAATCAAGGTTTTGCCTCGATAGATTGACGGGATGGCTTGTTCCAGCGGGCACTGTGACGCCTCGTCAAATATCACCACGTCGAACAAGCCTTGAGCGAGTGGAAATACCTGCGCGGCAACCGATGGGTTCATCAGCCAACATGGCCGCATTGTAAGCAGACCTTCCGGCAAACCAAGTTCAATCGCTTCCCGGAGGCGCTTCGAAGGACCGTTCTGAGATCCCCTTAGTTGGAAGATTCGGTTCCACGGCTTAGTGCGTAGTGTAGATTGCTCTTTTCGCCACTTGGCGAGGATAGTGGGAGGCTCCGACTTGCGTTTCTCCGCCAGAAGTTCCTTGAGCCGCTTGGCCTTATTATCGTGTTCCACAGGAGTCAGGCGCGTTAGAATGGGACTCTCCGCCTCCAGGAGGCGCTGCCATGTACAAAGCGCGCTGTACTCAAGCAGTGCCGCCCACCAGGAGCCGTAGTCGTCATCTTTGATGTCCGGAGGTGGTTGTGGCGCACGTTTGTTCTCGCCGAGAAGTCTTTCATACTCCTCAAGGGCATCCAAAATCGTTTTGATCGCGCCTTGTCTCTGTTCGCGATCGGCATCGAGTGCCGTTAACGCCCGCAGTCCGGACACCCCGGTTGCAAATGCCGAAATCCATGAACCGATATCCTTCCCCGACAGAATGTCGTCGCGAGGTGCGTCAAGTGCAAGTGGATTCAAGAAGCTCTCCACTGACTTCAAGCCTTGCATCAACAACTGTACTTGTGGGATACGCTGTAGTGTGCTCTCAGTTGTGTCCATCAATACGTTTAGACGATCATCCGTTTCCCCTGCGATGTACGCATCAGTAAAAGGCCTTAGCCACACAGCTTTCCGCTCGAGGACAAGCCATGTGGTGGCGCATGCGATGCCCGCCTGACACACTGACGCGAAGCGCATCTGTTTCTCGTCGCTGGAGTCACCGGCGCGCAGTCCAGGAATTAGTAATTCGTTGAGTTGGAGTAGTTTTCGCCGAGCTATCATTCCAAGAAGGCTGGACACGATCTGATCATTGGTGAGAACAACTCCGGTCTGCCTCCGAAGGTTGTTGACCTTTGTCCGGCCATCCCAAAAACGTGAACTAAGGAAGCGCCACCACTTGTTTCGAATCGCCGAGAAGTGCGCGACCTGCTGTCGGATGAACAGAAGTTGCTCAATGGAGAGCGCTTCGAAATAGCGCCGAATTTCAGGCACCACTTGCGATGCGCCGACATCCTTCGCTAACGAGGATACAGTTGCGCAGCGTGCCTCCTCTTGGGCAATGGTTTGGGCGTCAGCGTCTCGCAATATCCGTATCCATGCCTTCGTAACGCGCTTCAACGAAGGACTAGGCTCGGCGACCATGCGCTGACACCATGCAAGGACTTCCTGCGCGTCTTCCGCAAAACCATTAATATTGGCAGGGAGGGAGAGACCGATTCCTGTGGATGCAATCACCTGTTGGTGTAGCCTATTCAAAGCATGCAGGTGAGCTGCTGTCTCCTTTACATCAACTAGCAGACCTGGCGTCAGGCGGATATCCGCAATCCGATGCCGCCATGGATTATGCAATGGGTCAGCCTGACGAAAGAGTTTGCCCATCGTTGAGACTCTTTCGCAGACATTCTGAATCTTCTGAGAAGAGAGATGGAGGCATGCCGCCGAAACGGCGCGGAGTTCGCGGACTGTCGGAAATTGTCGCATGACGCGCGCTTGCCCAGAGCAAATCCGCGGATATGATAGGCCTATCTCTGAGTGCAAAGAGTGCAGCGCCGATGCGTGCTGATCGAGTTCGTCCTCGATGCTTGTTATCTGTTCTGAAAGTGAGGACCTGTGACTTGTCACGCCCCCCGGGGGGCCCTCATCCAGAGCGTCAACTTGTGAGCGAATCGCACGAAAGGTGGATAGGCGATCTGCATCCACGTCATGCACTTCAATGCACAAAGCGTCAAGTTGAACCGCGCGAAGTCTCTCCAGGACGACTTGCGTGGCCGCTCGTTTTTGGCAAACCATGAGAACTGTGCGACCGTGCCCCAATGTGTCAGCGATGATATTCACGATGGTCTGCGACTTCCCAGTACCCGGTGGACCGTGGACCACTAATCCGGGCGCCTCTCGTGACTGCCATATGACTTGAGTCTGCGAGAAATCGGCGTCGCATACAACGAACCTGTCTTGCTCAGGCGGAGGCGCTGCCCGTCGCGGTTCCGGCAATTGCTCCCCAAAGGAGAATCCCGCAACAGGGCCTTGGCACGCATCTGCTTCAGAGCATATGGATTCCAAATCCGCCAGTAGGGCTTCGTTCTGCCACGTCATGTATCCCATAACGGCTGCGTTGAATACGGCCGGACTGTCATCATCTGCTAACGTCTTGAGTGATGGCACACGAACAAGGGCGTCAGAGAGGGCGACGTCGGGACGTCGGTCGAATTGTTTTGCAATTCGTGTGACGTGACGGTTGACAGCGGCGAAGTCTAGGTCTTCCAGCTCATCTTCAGTGAGCGGGTCCACCTCTATCATGAACTGGCGCCGCAGCCATGCGGCCATAGGCAAGTTAAAACGGGGACGGATGTCAGGGGACGTACGGGAAATGCGCACGCGCCATTCGTTCCGCAAGTCAGGCGCAACGGAAATGGGCCAGAGAAATACCGGCGCCAGGATTTCCTGTGTTGCCTCCAGACCTGGGACTCGGGCGAACAGAAGCGGGTAGCCAAACCACATGGCATGCACGCCAGTTTCGCGTTTCGCAAGCTCGGCGTGGCGCACAATGCCTTTCGTCAGGATGGCGTATAGCAAATCCAACTCCTGGCGATCGTCTTTGCGGCTATCCCTTTGCGGTGAGAAATTCGCTGTTACGGCACCAGTGCCGTCTAACAATTTCCCGATGAGTTCGCGTGGCACAGACGGGGAGACCACCTTGAAGCGAGAGCAATCAATCAGCCGCCCCGTTCTGCTTGGCGTAGCTCGCAAGATAGGACTACGGCTGACCGAGGCATGAAGACGTCGAATAAGATTCTGAAGAATCTGCCCATTTCGCGGCATATGTTTCTGCTTCCCTGCCGGTGTGATGCACGTCCGTATGCCCACATTCGCAGTTCCCGTTCACGCGACTCTACATTAACGGCCGATTGGTTGTCCTGCCTCGTCCATTCCAGCCGAATCATAGGGCCTTTCATCCGCGCCTGTCAAGCGGTTCGAAATGGTCAATTGGCAATTGATAAATGCCCATTGCCCATTTCTCCGCCCTTCCCCGCCCGGCTCCATTCTGATAAGATCACGCGCATGGGCGGCGTGACCCTCTTCACTTGGAGGATGGGCGGTTCGATGGAGTCCCGGATTCAGAAGCACGACCAGCAGCAGTTCGAAATCAAGCTCTCCTACCCGCTGGCGCGCGACCACCGCACGGACCGCTACGAAGTCGATGTGTTCCTCTTCCTCCCGTATCAACTTGGGGTCGATGAGTCCCGCTACACGACCGATCAGTTCTACAAGGACCTCAACTGCTATACGCGCTTCAAAACGCCGGTATTCACCCTCGCGCAGTTGCACGACGCGACGCTGAGCGCGAACCCGCGCGCCCGCGTCGAGAAGAAACTGGCCGAGGCTGCGGCCGGGGGGGCGCTGGACGAGCGGGGTGTTCTGTACGAATTGAAGGTGCTGGGAAATATTATCAGGGTCCAGGTGCGCGACCGTGCACGCGTGCTGGGCAACGCCGCGCGCGAGAAGCGCGCCTCGGTCCCGGAGACGATGGCGCAGCTCCTTCGGCTCGCTGAGGAGAGCGAACAGGCGCTGGATGATCTGCGCGGCCTGGAGCCGCAGTTGGAGGCGCCGACCGTGACGCATGCCATTCGGCGCACGTATCACTGGGTGGACGAATATCTGAGCGTCGAGACGGAAGGGTACCTGATCCATCTGCTGCGCAGCCTGGAACTTCACGGCGAGGCGGGGCTGGAAACGGTCCGCGCGCGCCTCGCGGAGTCGGTCCGGCGCGAGAGCGCTTATCGCATGGGGAAGAAGCATGCGATGCGCATCTCGTCGGAAGCGCGGCGCAATGAGAAGTTCCTCTATCGGGAGAGCCTGCTGAAGAAGTTCTGCGCCAACGTCCTGTTCCTCAACGTGCAGCAGCGGGTGGGGGACCGCCGCGCGCGGGCGTTGCTCTACAGCGTTGCCGCCGGTGTGGCGATGGCGTTTGCCGTGGGCGCTGCGCTGGTGGCTGGGAAGTATTGGCCGCAGGGAAGCGCCGCCTTCTCCATCATCCTGATCCTGGCCTACATTCTGAAGGACCGGCTTAAGGAATTCGTCAGGGAGTACGGCAACCGCCTCCTGCCGCGATGGGCCAGCGACCGCGCCGCGCTGCTGGTGGACCCGAAGTCGGGCCGCGTGATCGGCAGCAGCCGCGAACGGATGCGCTGGCGGGACAGCGACACGCTGCCCAGGGAAGTCATCGAGGCCCGCCGCTTCCTGTACGATCTCGAACATGAGGTCTGTGGACGCACCGACCGCGTCATTCATTACGTCAAGGAGCTGCGCGTCAAGACCGACGCCGTGTACCTCGCGCACCAGCGGTCCGTGGCGATTGATGATATTTTCCGGTTCAACGTGGGGCGGTGGCTGGAGCGGATGGACAACCCCTGGGAGGAACTGGTGCTGTTGCCCGACGGCAGCGCCATGACGGAGACGGCGGTTTCGCCGCGGGTCTACCACGTCAATGTGGTTATGCGGCTCGAAGAGGGGGGGAAGGTGGCTGTTCAGACCGCGCGTCTGGTGCTGGATCGAAGCGGCATTCTGAGGGTCGAGACGAACCCTTGTAGCCGGCATGAGGGGTTATGAACGTTGTGGCGCGGAGCGTTTGCTCCGCGCCACAAGCGTCAAATCGGGAACTCATCCATCTTGTCGGCGACCGTGTCGATCGAGTCGTCGGCCGTGTTGCCCACCGCAGGGACAATCGAGACCACCGCGCCGACCACCCTCATCGGGACGGTAACCACCTTCGTGAGCACACATCCCCCGGAGAACCCGGCCGCGAACAGAACGGCTGCAAGGATCGGGAGCTGTTTCTTCATGGCGCTGCGGGGTCCACTACCGGCATCTCACCCGCCTCGATCTGGCGCTGATGCCACTCCACCTTCTGCCTCGTGTTCAGCCAGATGAACGTGTGCGGACGCCACACGCTCTCGCGGTCGTAGCTCCCGAACACGTCGCCGTAGCGGATCTGGCCGGAAATCCACTGGACATCCAGCGAAAGTCCTTTCATGAATCCGGTGAGCGGCCCTGTGACGATGCCGACCGGTCCCATGATCAGCACGTCGGCGCCGTAGAGCATCGGGCAGTCGTCAAATGCCTTTGCGTTCTGAATGCGAGTCTGGTGCGGGAGGTCGACGGCTCCTGTGACCGCGCCCGAGACAAGGCCCGTCAGGGCAGCGCAGCCGGTTGCGGTGAGAAGGATCACCACGAGGGTGGCCAAAGCGATAGATCTCATCAAGCGCCCTTTCCCATGAACCAGGTTCGCCGGTCGTCCAATGACATTAGAACGATAGCAGAAAACGGGCCATCATTCAAGATGCGGGACGGCTTGTGGATATCCACTCCGGCGGCTACCATAGGGCGCGGCGTGGCGATGGCTCTGTATCTGTTTGGAGGGCGTCGGGATGGCAGGCGGAACAATGAACAAGGGGCTGAAGGCGCTTCTGCGCTGCCTTGCGGCGCTCGCCCTTGTGGCAATGGCCGGCTGCTCCTCCGTGTATATGAAGGGAACGCCGCTCTATACCGGCGAATATTCCAAGCCGCAGGGGCCAGCCGAGAACCGCGTCAATCTCTGGCCGCTGGCCTACTACCACGACCCCGCGCTCAGCCTCCTCTGGCCTCTTGGCAGTTTCACGGAGGACCATTTCGCGATTCGCCCGCTCTTCACCATCTACAAGCTGGACAAGGCGAACCACGAGTACAACGTGCTGTGGCCTATTGCGCAGTTCGACGCCGACACGAACCAGAACCGAGTCTTCCCGATCCTGTGGTGGGGCGGCGCGCCCGGTTCTTCCAACAAGTACTTCGTGACTTTCCCGCTGTTCTGGTGCTGGGGTTCCCATCAGGGAAGCGTCTTCGATACGACGATTTTCTTTCCGCTGTTCTGGTACGACAGGGATGACTACGTCGCCTTCTTCCCGCTCTACATTCGTAGCAGGGAACCCGGCGGCTCCAGCACGCACATCCTCTGGCCCATCTTCAATGTGAAGACTGCGGGCAGTTCGCCCGGCTGGCGTCTCTGGCCTTTCTATGGGCAGTATGCCTCGCAGAGCGGGAGCGATTCCTACCGCTTCGCGCTCTGGCCGCTGCTGAACCAGTGGCGGCAGGGGGGAAATACCACGAATCTGCTCTTTCCTCTCTACCTGGGCTGGCGCGAGGGGGACAAGGGGTGGGACTTTGTGCTTCCGCTCTACCTGCGCACGTACAGCCCGGAATCGAATCTGACGCTGACTCCGCTGTTCGGGCGCTCCGCCTCGGCCAACTCCAACTTCTGGGTGCTGCCCTGTTTCCTCTCCTGGTACACGGCGAAGACGCCCCCTCCAGCCGCTCAGGCCGCGAGCCCGGAGGCCACCCCGGTGACTACCCCGGCGCCCGCCACGCGCGACTTCTGGGGCCTAGCGGGGCTGATCCATTCCGGCAAGAGCGCCGATGCAGCGGGCGCAGAGCAGCGGACCAGCCACTTCATTCCCTTCTACTATCGCGATTCAGCCAAAGGACTTTTCCTCTCCTTACCCTATTCCCGGAAGGTCCAGGGCGAGGAGGGTTTCGCCAGCGTTCTTGGCCCGCTCTATATGCAGGGATGGAACGGTGAGGATTCGTGGCGATTCCTTTTCCCGCTGCTCTATCAGCAGAGATCGGGGGAGGAACGCACCTTCGTTACGCCGCTCGTGGCGACTCATCAGAATGGGGAGACGAAGTCCTGGATACTCAGCCCGCTTGCTTCCTGGCTGACGGCGTCCGGCTCCGAGCGCGACCTCTGGTTCCTCGGTCCTCTGGCCCACGCCCGGTGGGGTGTAGAGGAGGGGAGCAGCCACTTCTTCCCGATTTACTACTACAGCGGGGCGCAGCGCGTCCTGGCGACGCTCTTGTTCTGGTACTCCGGATGGGGCGGCGGGGAGAGTCTGTTCATCTCGCCGCTGTACATGGCTTCGGGCGATTCCTCCAACGGATGGAGGCTGGTGCCGCCGCTCTTCTTCTCGACGCGCGACGCGAACAGCTCCCTCTTCATAAGCCTGCTCTATGCGCGCAGCCGGACGCCGGAGCATCGCGTGAACGTCGTCCCGCCCCTGCTGTCATGGGAGGTCACAAAGGGAGAGAGGCGGGATTGGTGGATCCTCGGCGGCCTCTCGCATGCCCGCTCCCAAAATGGCGAAACGTCCAGCAGCCATTTCTTCCCACTTTATTACCGCAACAGGAGCGATGGCACGTTCGTGACGCCCCTGTTCGGCTGGGCGGGCCGAGGGAGCAACAGCTCCGGCGCAACCTATGTCGGCGGGCCGCTTTTCGTGTACGCGTGGAACGCTTCGCAAGAGGGGCGCTGGTTCCTCCTTTTCCCCTTCATTTCCGGCTCCTCCACGGCGCAGGAGAAGAGCTTTTGGTTCTGGCCGCTCGGCTCGTACAACCGCGAGAAGGCCGCGGGGGAGTCGCACGGTTACGCGGCATGGCCGCTGTTCTGGTATTCGCTCAAGCCGGAGGATCGAAAGGTTGGAATGTTCCCGATCTTCTACTCCGGCAGCGAAAAGTGGCGTCATCAGATGCATGAAGAAACGCAGGTCGAGCGCTCCGGCGAGCGGAGTTGCTTCCTCAGCCTGCCCGCCTTCTGGTACTGGGAGGAGGCGGAGACGGTGACCCCGCTGGGCCCTCCCGACGCTGCCCCCAAGGCGCACCGGAAGGTGGATACCGGCCTCTGGCCTCTCTGGCATTACAAGGCGGATGAGCGGCAGCGGGTGCGCGACCATGACTTCTCCATTGTCGGCTGGCTGTACGATTACCGCAGCCGGGAGCGCGCGGCGCGGGAGCAGAAGTCGGAGGAGCAGCAGGGGACCGCACAGACGGCGCAGGGGGGCGGCGCGGAGGATTACGTGCGCTCGCGCGTCCTCTGGCGGGTCATGCATTACGAGAGGTTGAACGGTCAGAGTTCGCTCGACTTGTTCCCCTTCATCACGTACGATGCTCGGAAAGAGACCCGGTTCCGGAAGTTCTCCTTCATTTGGCGATTCGTCCGCTACGAACGCACCGACGAAGGGGGGCTGAAGCTGGATGTGCTCTTCATCCCGCTGCACAGGCCGTAACCGGGCGGGAGGTGGGGACACAAAACTTTCCTATGGAAAGTATTGTGTCCCCACCGGCCCGGCCTGCCAACCGGGGATAGTTTCAACAGAGCAGAAAGTCATCAACGATGAAACAGGTTGTCTTCGGCAACACAGGTGCGAAGGTCTCCGAGATGTGCCTGGGGACGATGATGTTCGGCAAGCGCACGGAGGAGGCGGAGGCCGGCCGCATCCTCTCCTACGCCCTCGACCACGGGGTCACTTTCCTGGACACCGCCGCCATGTACGGCGAGGGAGTCTGCGAGGAGATGCTCGGACGTCTTCTGGCGGGGCGGCGCAATAAGTTCTTCCTGGCCACCAAGGTGCACCGGGGCGTCGGCTATGCCGACATCAGCGGCAGCCTCGACGAGAGCCTCCGCCGCCTGCGGACGGAGTGCGTCGACCTCTACATGATCCACTGGCCCAGGGTCGGCATGAACCCGCTGGAGATCATGCGCGCCCTCAACGACGTGGTGAAGGGGGGCAAGGCGCGTTTCGTGGGGTGCTGCAATTACCCGGCGTGGCTTCTGGAGCATCACAACGCCATCGCCCGCGCGAACGGCTGGGCGCTGCTCGCCTGCAACCAGATCCCCTACAACCCCGTCGAGCGCGGCGTCGAGCTTGAAGTGCTGCCGCAGGCTTTCGCCACGGGGGTGGCCATCACCGTCTACCGCCCGCTTCTCGAAGGGATTCTGGCCGGCAAGTACGATCCGGACAAGCCGATGCCCTCCGACTCGCGCGCGGAATGGGACGACCGCGTGCAGAAGTGGATGAAGAAATACGATGCGGGGATTCGATTCCTCCTGGCGCTGGCCCGGGAGAAGCGGGTGTCGCCCAGCGCCGTGGCCGTGGCCTGGCTGCGGGGCTCTCCGGCCGTCACCTGCCCCATCATCGGCGCCAGCCGCTTCGGGCAGATCGAAGAGGGGGTGAAGGCGTTCGAGTTCACCCTGGCCGCCGCGGAGCGCGAGGGGATTTCGAACGCATTCGACGCCGACCTCAGAGAGGATGCCGGTGGCAAGTTCCCGGAGTTGCGCCGCGCCCTGGATATTGTGGCGCGCTGAGTCGCACTCCCCTCACCGTCGGTAGTGGTTCACTTACGCGCGATGTCATTCTGAGCGTAGCGAAGAATCTTTAGAAAGGCGAACGGTCAGCGCTCCGAAAGACCCTTCGCTGCGCTCAGGGTGACAAACGGACATGCCCCGCGCGCGTACGTGAACCACTCCCCCGTCGCCCGAGGGGTGGAAATCGCCGAAGAGTTGTGCATAATAATACGGCTTCAGGCTGAATTAGAAAGCACAAATCAAGGGATGGAACGCGCATGAGCACGAAGGCTCACATCATGAGCACGAAGGCACACATGACGTCTCGCGGACGGGTCGCGCTGGCTTTGAGCCACCAGGAGCCGGATCGGCCCCCGATTGACCTGGGCTCGACGGCGGTCACAGGCGCGCATGTCAGCGTCATCTACGCCCTGCGACAGCGCCTCAAGCTGGACCCGCCCGGCACGCCGGTCAAAGTCGTCGAGCCGTACCAGATGCTCGGGGAGGTGGGGGATGACCTTCTCGGCCTCCTGGGGATCGACTTCGTCCCTTTGCGCGCGGGCAAGACCATTTTCGGGTTCGAGAATCGCGGCTGGCGGCCGTGGACCACGTTCGACGGCACCCCCGTCCTCGTGCCGGAAGCCTTCAACACGACGCCGGAGCGCTCGGGGGACATCCTAATGTACCCCGAGGGAGACCGCTCGGCCCCGCCCAGCGGGCGCATGCCGAAGGGGGGCTTCTATTTCGATGCGATCATCCGCCAGCCGCCGATCGATGAAAGCAAGTTGCGGGTGGAGGACAATCTGGAGGAGTTCACCCCGGTTTCCGACGAGGCGCTGAGGGGCTATCAGTCCGCCGCAGAGGCGCAGTACCGCGATTCCCAATGCGCCCTCGTCGGCAACTTCGGCGGCACTGCGTTCGGGGACATTGCCCTGGTCCCGGCCCCTTTCCTCAAACACCCCAAGGGTATCCGCGACGTGGAGGAGTGGTACATCAGCACCATGACGCGGCGCGAGCACGTCCGGGAGATTTTCAACCGGCAGTGCGAAATCGCGCTGAAGAACCTCCCGCTCATTCATCAGGCGGTGGGGGAGAAAATCGCGGTGGTGTTCATCAGCGGCACGGATTTCGGCGCTCAGAATGCGCCGTTCATCTCTCCCGCGGCTTACCGCGACTTGTTTCAGCCCTTCCACAAGCGCATCAACGGGTGGGTGCACAGCCACACGTCGTGGAAAACGTTCTGCCACTCCTGCGGGTCCATCGAGGCGCTGATTCCGGACCTGATCGAAGGCGGTTTTGACATACTCAACCCCGTGCAATGCTCCGCCGCCCACATGGAGCCGGAACTCCTGAAGAGCAAGTACGGCCAGCGCGTCTGCTTCTGGGGCGGTCTGGTCAACACGCAGAAAACCCTCCCGTTCGGGACGCCGCAGGAAGTGACCGACGAGGTCCGTTCCCGGCTGAAGATCTTCGCCCCCGGCGGAGGGTACGTGGCCAACCCGATCCACAACGTGCAGGCGGGATGCCCGGTCGAGAACGTTCTGGCCGCCTATCGCGCGGTCCAGGCGTAAGGAGAGCGCCGTGCCTGTCGCACTGCATGAGACGTACCTGGCCGAGACGTTGGGTCTGATGAAGAAACCCTGGCCGGGGAACCGCACGGTCAATATCGTTTGTCACGGCCATAGCGTCCCCTCGGGCTACTTCGCCACGCCGGTGGTGGACAGCTTCAACGCCTATCCCCACCTTCTCCACCAGGGGCTGAAGCAGCGGTTTCCCCTGGCGGTGATCAACGTCATCGTGACCGCCATCGGCGGGGAGAATTCCGAGCGGGGCGCGGCGCGCTTCCAGTCCGAAGTGCTCAACCATCGTCCCGACGTGCTCACAATCGACTACGCCCTTAACGACCGTCCTCTCGGTCTCGCCAAGGCCCGCACGGCCTGGACGGCGATGATCGAGAAAGCCCTGGCGGCGAACATCGGGGTGATTCTTCTCACTCCCACCTCCGATATCACTCAGCGTCCGGGCGCCACGGCGGAGGCGCGCGCGCCGTTGCAGGAGCATGCGCAGCAAGTGCGCGACCTGGCGGCGCAGTACGGCGTGGGCCTCTGCGACAGCCTCGACGCCTTCGAGCGTTATATGGAGAGCGGCGACCTTTCCGACGTCCTTTCCCAAAGCAATCATCCCAACCGCCTCGGCCATGAACTCGTTACGCGGCAATTGCTGCGCTGGTTCCCGGCAGCCTGAGAGGAATATCCATGCCGACGGAAGAAGATCTTTTCGGCGATCTCCTGCTGATCCGCAAAGGCGGGCCGGAGATGGAGCAGGGGGGCGGGCCAACCACCATCGAGCCCGCCGTCACGCCGGCGGAGTGGGAGGTCAAAGCGCAGGCGCTACGCGAGATCTTCCGCCAGACGCTCGGGGAAGACCCCCGAATCGACTGCCCCCTGTCCTTACAGGTCGATTATGAGAAGGACCGGGGCGATCACATCGAGCGCCGCGTTTCCTACATGGTCGCCCCCGACGAGCGCGTGGCCTCCCTGGCGCTCATTCCCAAGGGGCTTTCCCGTCCCGCGCCGGGGCTGCTTTGCATTCACCCGACGCAGGAGTGGGGGAAGGAGGAACTCGTCGGCCGCGGCGGGCGGGCGGGGGGGGCGGAAGCGGAGAACCGCTCCTACGCGCTCCACCTCGTGCGGCGCGGCTACGTGACCTTCGTGCCGGACCTCCTCGGCTCCGGCGAGCGCATCTATCCGGGCAGGGTCGCTTTTGACAATGTCCCTTTCTACTCGAAATACCCCCGCTGGTCGGGCACCGGCAAGGACCTCTGGGACATGCAGCGGGCGCTCGACGTGATGCAGGGGATGCCGGAGATCGCTGCCGGCTGCATCGGCTCCATCGGCCACTCGCAGGGCGGGGGGATCACCTGCTATCTCATGGCCGTCGATGCGCGCGTGAAGGCGGGCGTCAACAACTGCGGCCTCTGGCCCCTGCGCATCAGCAAGAACCCGTTCGGTCTCTGCCGCACGAAATGGTGGATCGGCCGGCCCGCGCTGCGCCCGTTCGCGCAGTGCGGCAAGCCGGCCCCCATCGACTACCATGAACTGCTCACCCTGAGCGCGCCGCGGCCGTTCCTCACGATTGCCTCGCTGGCGGAGTACCAGTACGGAGTCGAAGATGAATCGTTCACGCGCCCGGCCTGGGAGCAGATGGCGGAGCAGATCAACCGCGTCTATGGGCTGCTCGGCGCGCCCGGAGGGTTCAGGCTCATCGCCCACCTGGGGCCGCATGATTTCCCGCTCCCCATGCGACAGGCCGCCTATGACTTTCTGGACGAAACGCTGCGATCGAAACGACGCTGAAATGCCAGTCTCCGCTGTGCGCGGAGGCATCTCGGCGCGTTGTCTTGCTATAAGGACGTTCCTCTCATGTCCACGCCCATCAACTTCGCCGTCATCGGCTGCGGCATGCTCGCGCGCGCCCAGCACATCCCCAACATCGCCCGCTCTCCCAAGACGGTCCTGCATACCTGCTGCGACCTGTCCGACGAGGCCCTGGCCGAGTGCCGCGACAAGCATGGCGCGCTCCACATCACCAAGGACTTCCGCGCCGCCGTCAACGACCCCGAAGTGCAGGCCATCTGCATCGCCACGCACCAGACATTGCGCCTGCCGATCATTCGCGCCGCCGCGGAGGTGCACAAGCCCGTCTACTGCGAAAAGCCGCTCGGCAACAGCCTTGAGGATATCTACGAGATCGGCAGGGTCGTGAAGGCCTCCGGCATTCCCTTCTGCGTCGGTCACAACCGGCGCAGCTCGCCTGCGATGATCGAAGGGCACGATATCTTCCGCAGCCACATGAAGAACCCGAAGCCCTGCCCCTGGCGCTTCGACCGCGGGGGGGCGGAGCGGCCGCGCCTCGAAGGGGACGGCGTGCCGGGCATCTCCGTGCGCATCAACGACGACTGGTATAGCTGGAAAGTGCTGTTCATGCAGGACAAGGCGATCATGGAGCAGGGGCCCATGCTCTGGGAAATGACGCATTTCACCGATATGTGCAACTGGTTCATCGACAACGAGCCTGTCGAAGTCGCTGCGATCGAGCACGGTTACTTCCACAGCGGCGTCGTCATCCGGTACAAGGCGGGGGAAATTGCCACGATCTTCATGTGCGCCAACGGGACGTTCGGCTACCCCAAGGAGCTTTACGAGGCCTTCGGCAACGGCGCGGCGGTGGTCGTGGACCACATGGCGGAAGTCCGCACGGCGGGAATCGAAGGCGTCCCCGCGCGGATCACGTACCCCTTCCTGCACGACCGCCATCCCAACGTGGGGAAGGAAATGGGCATCTCCGGCTGGCTCGCCAAGAAGCGCGCCGCCTGCGAAGAAGCAGCAGCCAAGGGGGATACTCTGCTGAGCTTCACCGCCGAACCGGACAAGGGGCATGCCCACGCGATCAACCGTTTCGTGGATCAGATTCGCGGCGAAGGGCCCGTCGTCTGCGGCGTCGAGGAATCGATCCAGGCCACCCGCGTCGCCTTCGCGGCCATCAAAGCCGCCCGCGCGCATCGCACTGTGAAGATGGAAGAGGTCTAATGAGCGGCGGGTAATCGGCTGGATGGGGCAAGGCATGCCTTGCCCCTACAAACATTGGCAATCCTGGCTAGAAGCTATTTTGCTCTGTTGAGGTCGAGGTGGGGACACAAAACTTTCTTTTGGAAAGTATTGTGTCCCCACCGGCCCCACCGGCCCCACCGGCCCCCACCGGCCCAGACAATGCCGCAAGCCCGGGCGGATCAACACAGGAGAGGAATATGCGAATCAAACGCGTGCGGCATCACGTCTTGCGCGACATTCGGAGCGCGGAGCGCCTGACGGACGCCACGGATTTCCAAGGCAACGCCGAGCTTCGCAACAACTATGTTTCCTTCACCTGCCTCCTGGCGCACCCCGACGGCAAGCTCTATTGCGGGGTCACCGCGTTCAATACCGATATCCTTCACCGGTTCGACCCGGGCACGGGGAAGTTTGAGAGCCTCCACTACGCCGGGGTGGCGGAGCCGCATGAGATCAAGGTGCATCGTTCGCTGGAACTGGCCGGCGATGGGACGATTTACAGCGCCTCGGCGGGGCTGATCCGCTGTGACGAGCGTCTCACGTCGCCGGGCGGCGCGGTCTTCCGAATAGACCCGCGCGCGGGGTGCGTCGAGAAACTCGGCATCCCGGCCCCGCACGACTACATCCAGACCATCACGCTCGACGAGCAACGAGGCCTGATCTATGGTCAGACCTATCCCTGCTTCCGGTTCTTCCTCTTCGATCTGCGCACACGGGAGAGTCGGGACTTCGGTTACATGGGGTCCATCACGCATATCAGCGCCCTGGATGACGCCGGCGGTTTCTGGGGCACTTGGGACCCCACCGAGCACTGGCTTTTCCGTTACGACCCGGCAACCGCCCGGATCACATGGTTCCGGCACGGTTTGCCCGGAGCCAAAGCGGATTCCAACATCATGTACCCCGGCGCGGGTCCGGTGGATTGCATGATCAATGGGGGGGATGGCTACCTGTATGTCGGCACGTGCGGGGGAAGCCTTTGCCGCCTGGAGCCGAAGAGCGCCGGGGTGGAGTACCTGGGCAAGCCCTCGGCCACGCGGCGCATGCCGGCGCTGGTCGAAGGAAAAGGGGGCCTGTTGCTGGGATGTTCCGGCGACGAGGAGGGGGGGAATATTTTCGCCTACGACCGCGAGTCCCGGGCCTTCCATCCCCTCGGTCCGATCATCGATTCGGCGAGCGGCCTGAAGCTTTACCGCGTCCACGACATGTGCCTCATGGGCGAACGGACGCTCTACGTCGCCGAGACCGATGTGCCGACGCGGTCGGGGTATCTCTGGGAGTGCGAGTTGGATTGGTAAGCGAGACGTCCATCCGATGATGGCAACGAGGTTCCTTCGGAGCTTTGCGACATGCCGGCAGATCGCGCGATGAATCTGTTGAACTCCATCTCTGTCACGGGAGACCGAATAGACCTTTCCTGGGAGCGGGTTCCGGGTTGTTCCACGTACGCTGTGAGCCGCGCGGTGGCGCACGGGAGCATGGAGCCTCTGGCCGTTACGAAGGAAACGAGTTTTTCGGACAGGGAACTCATTCCGGCAACGCAGTACCGCTACGCCGTCAGCGCCATGGCTGCGAACGGGAGTGTGATCGCGCGGATGGAAACGGCGTGCCACACGCGGCCCGCGGGCCTCTTCGTCACCACGGAGGGCGCGCGGCTGACCGTGCATGGCGATGCGTTCGAGATTACGTGGGACGGCGATGCGGGCGGCGAGATTGCGGAGATCCGGCAGTACGACGGGAGTTCATGGTTCAGGGTGAATGCCGAAATCGCTGCGACCGTGCCGGGATTTGTCCTGACGGACGAAGCCGGGAAGGAGTGGGCGCTCCGCCGGGAGAGAGGCCTGCGCTTCCGCATGGAGAAGGAGACGCCACAGGAAGTGCGCTTCTCCGCATCAGCGACGGCGGCGGGCATCCGCGTTGGAATGCGCTACATCATCTTTCGCGAAGGGATCCTGTTCTGCGAGCTCAGCATGCCGGAAAGCGAACTCTCCGAGGGGCGGACGCAGGGGGTGGATTCCGAAGCGAACAAGGCGCTGCTGGACAAGGTCTCCGGCCGTCTGGCGCTTCATCTCGACAGCGGCATCCTCGATCAGAAATTCGCCTGGGGGTACATCCCCCGGCATGGCGGAGCCGCGCAGGTATCGAAGAAGCAGACGGACCGGGTGCTGGATGAGAAGCAGATGCTGCCGATCTTCATGGCCGACTACGGTCGCCGCGCCGAGGGAGGTTTCACCAATCATATCGAGTTCTTCATCGAGGATACCCCGCCTGAAGGGGCCTCCACCTGGTTCGGCGAGGACGGGCAGGGGGGCTTCAAGCTGGAATGGTCCTTCGCCGGCAGGAACCTGCGGGATGTCTATTTCGTGCCGTGGGACATGGGATTCTTCCGCACCCGCTGGGGCCTTTGTCTGGGTGCGGCGCGGAAGGGCAGAGCGGGAAGGGCGCTCCCGTCGCGCCGGAATAACCTGATCGGGGCGCGGGTCTGTCACGTCGGCATTCCGCAGGGCGTGGGCCCGGAGATGCAGGAGCGCTGGCCTTACAACGTGCCCCCCGCGGACCAGATCCGCGCGCAATACCGGGGACTCCCTGCGGACGAAGAGGTGGAGGCAGCGCACCAACAGGGGGCGAACGTTATGGTCCTGCACCAGGGCTGGATGCGCTCCGGCGGCAGCAATTGCGAGCCGCCCGCGGACTACATTCCCCGGGACCCCGCCGATCTGAGGCGATTTGTGGAGAGCTGCCATCTGCGGAACATCCGCGTCGGCCTGTATATGCGCGGCGTGGAGAATCATGCGCTCTTCCAGCCCTATTTCGAGCAATTTCTGAAGCGCGACTTCGACGGGCTGTACGTGGACTGGAGTTCCCCCTGCTGCACGGGGTTCCAGGGCTGCTCGGAACTGCATTTCTCCGCGTTCAACTACTTTCTGTTCACGCGGGCGCTGCGCGAAAGGGTGGGAGAAGAGGGCTTCTTGATCGCCCACAGCGGCGCCATTCCCACGATGCTGGCGTTTGCGGTATTCGATGCCTATCTTCCCGGCGAGTTCCGCACGCAGAAAGAGAACCTTCATAACTCCCCCGGCGAGGCGCTGCACTATGGCTTCGCCTCATGCATTGGGACCCATCCCATTCCGAGGTTCGACCTGCCGCAGGCGCTGGCTTTGTACGCCGGGCTGGGATTCCATCCGCACTACATCCGGCAGTGCGGCCAGGGGAAGATGGACAACCCCATGGAATCCCTGTGGCACATGTGGGGAAGCGTCCCGATTGAAGGGGCTGTTTGCTACAACGGCCTAACCGAGAACCTTCAGGTCGTTCGTTCCAGCAATCGGGATTTCCTCTGCGTGCTCTACAAGGTCAACCCGGGCCTGCTCCTGCTCGTGGCGGCCAACCTCGGCGAGCGGGCGGGAACGGCGCTGAAAGTTGACATGCCCGCGCTGGGGCTCTTGGGACGCTATCGCGTTGAGGAACTGAGTGCCGGCAAGGAGGGGCGGGTCGAGCAGCGGGAGTGCGGGATGACGCCGGAGGGGGTGATCGAGGCGGAGGCGTTCGACCGCTATGAGTACCGCGGCTACCGCCTGGAACGCTCGGGAGGGGAGTGATCATGGACTTGACGCCGTATATCGCCAAAGGATTCCCCGGGAAGATCGACGAATTCCTGCCAAAGGTGGGGGTGAAGGGGATCGACTACGAGCAGGCCAATAGCATGGTGCGCGTCTGCGCCGAAACTGAGCGCTTCCTGTATGAGGGGGGATATTCGGCGCGGAAGATCCGCTACCGGGCGGGCAGCCGCCCCCGGCTGGAGGCCATCGTCCGCGGGTTCTCCGCGGACGCGCCGCGCGCCAGGGCCGAACAGGCCATGACGTGGGTGCATGAAAATGTCCGCCACCCATTCACGTTCGGCAAGCTGGCGCCCGACCGCGCACTGACCGAGGAGCAGTTGATCGACTCGGGCAAAGGCTGGTGCAACGAGCAGGCGCGCGTCTTCATAGCGCTTTGCGAAGTGCAGGAAGTCCCGGCGCGCCTTTGCTTCCTTTTCCATGCCAACCTGGTCTGCGGCCACACCACGGCGGAGGCTTTCGTGGAGGGGCGCTGGGCCTGGTTCGATCCCACTTTCAACCTGCGCGTGGAACTGCCCGGCGGGAAGCTGGCGGAGGGGCGTGAGCTCTCAGGCAGGCACCGCCCCCTGGCCCATGCCGCGTACCGCCCCGCGCTGGAAGCGATCTACAAGCTGGGGAAGATGGAGGCGGGGGGGGAGTCGGGATGGGGCCCGGTCTATCGTCCCAGCGTCGAGCGGGGGGGCGACCTCCTGGCCTGCATGGGGGTCTGCAACTACGTTATCGAAGGGGTTGCAGCGGCCCGTTGAGGCGCTGCTGCACCACGCGCAACCGGTCGCCGGAGGTGACAACTGAACACCGTATCTGATATACTCAGGCCGTTGCTAAGTCAAGCAAGCGTGCGGCGTTCGGCGCATTTCTGCTCGTGAAGGCTCCCGCGTTTCCGGCCTTGAATCCCGCGGACGATTCGGGCATTCGAGAACTGTCCCGGCGCCTTTTCTTAATTGAAGAGCAGCCACAACCATGTGTGGTATCGCTGGCTTCATCGCGGAAGACCCATCGCATTTCGGCGACCCCACCTCCATCCTGCGGGCAATGACCGATGCGCTGCGCCATCGCGGCCCGGATGACGAGGGGTACTACGTCAAAGGCCCGGCGGCGCTGGGGCATCGACGCCTGCGGATCATCGATTTGGAGACCGGCGGCCAGCCGATGACCAACGAGGACGGCACGCTGGTTCTGATTTTCAACGGCGAAATCTACAACTTCCGCGAATTGCGGCCGGAACTGGAGGCGAAGGGGCACCGCTTCCGCACGCACTCGGACACCGAAGTCATTCTCCACGCCTACGAAGAGTATGGCGAAAGCTGCTTGCAGCGTTTCAACGGGATGTTCGCGCTCGCGTTATGGGATGCGCGGCGCAAGCGGCTCTTCGCCGCGCGCGACCGCATGGGCAAGAAGCCCTTCCACTACGCCGTGCGCGACGGCTGCCTGATTTTCGGCTCGGAGATCAAGGCGCTCCTGAAGCACCCGCTGGTGCGGCCGGAGATGAGCCCGCACACGCTGGGCCGCTACATGGCTTTCGGCTACCTGCCTGCTCCCGATACGATCTACCATGACGTGTTCAAGCTCCCCCCCGGACACCGGCTGATCTTCGAGAACGGTCTCTGCGACGTGCGCCCGTACTGGCAGATCGAATTCGACCGGTTGCCTCTGGCGGGCCGCTCTGAGACGGAGTTGCAGGGGCGCTTTCTCGACCTCTTCCGCGACGCCGTGCGGCTGCGCCTGGTCAGCGACGTGCCCTTGGGGGTGTTCCTCTCCGGCGGGATAGATTCCAGCGCCGTGGTGGCGATGATGTGCGAATTGATGCCGCCCGGACAGGTCAAGACATTCAATATCGCGTTCCGCGAATCCAAGTACGACGAGTCGCGTTATGCGCGGCTGGTGGCTCGGCATTTCGGCACGGACCACCACGAGAGCGTCCTCGACGAGCGGCTCATGCTTGAACGCCTGCCGGCCCTCATCGCGCACATGGACGAACCGTTTTCCGACCCCTCCATCAGCCCGACGGGACTGGTCAGCGAGTTTGCCCGCACGAAGGTCACGGTTGCCCTTGGCGGCGACGGCGGCGACGAGCTTTTTGCCGGGTATAGCACTTTCCACCTGGACCGGCTCGCCGCATGGTACGCCCTGCTGCCGCGATTTGTCCGAAGGAAGATCGTTGAAAAATCCGTGGCTGCCGCGGGCGCGCTTACAGGCCATCCGCGAGCCCGCAACGGCGCGCGATACGTCGGCGACGCAGCCGACGCGCCCGCGCCCTGGCGCGTCATGATGTGGTCCGACGCGATCGTGAAGCCCGCGCTGATGCAGGCCCTGCTGGCCGTTCCGTGCGGCGACGCGTGCCTCCCGGACGCGCTCTATGCGGATACCGCGAACCTCTATCAATGCGGGCCGAAGCGCTCGCGGCTGGCGCGAGTGCAGTTCCAGTATCAGCACCAATACCTGCCCGATGACATCCTGACGAAGGTGGACCGAGCCAGCATGATGCACTCGCTCGAAGTGCGGGCGCCGTTCCTTGACTCGCGCATAGTGGATTTTGCCAACTCGCTGCCCGACCGCATGAAGCTGCGCGGCAGTTCCGGGAAGGAGTTCCTCAAACGCGCGCTGCGCGACAAGCTGCCCCATGAGATCCTGCGCCGCCCCAAGATGGGCTTCGGCATTCCGATGGACGAATGGCTGCGTGGCGGACTGCGAGAGCCTTTTGAACGCACCTGCTCCCCCGAAGCGCTGCGCGCCCAGGGGTTGTTCAACCCCGAACCGATCCGTCGCCTCTGGGCCGAGCACCAAAGCGGCCAGCGCAACCACGGCGGCCTGCTCTGG
>Ga0114951_10002522_pt1 | contig 20579 bp, 22 predicted proteins | sample AM7aDNAmetaG_FD_88677 | JGI IMG/M metagenome (GOLD analysis project Ga0114951, IMG submission 88677) | Freshwater microbial communities from Finland to study Microbial Dark Matter (Phase II) - AM7a DNA metaG | ecosystem: Environmental > Aquatic > Freshwater > Lake | place: Finland: Lake Alinen... | reverse complement strand
TGTTTTTGAGTTTTATGTGAGAGGCAATAAAACTTATAATAGCCTTAAAACGGAAAACTGATTTAAAATGAGACGTTATCAAATGCTTATATTCTTTTCTATAGTTCTCACAATTGTAGGGATAGGGGTGCCTATCGCATTTACCGGTTCGTCGTCATAATACCAGTGATTGCCCCATTGCGCCTGGGTGCCGATTCTCTGCATGATGCCGCACACATTATAAACAACACCACTGGCGTCAGTGCAGTAATCGTTGGGCTCATCAGTCCTGGATTTTTTTACTGCAATTCTAAATGATGCCGTTGGGGTGCTCCAGGGGGAATTGCCGTTGAGGGGATCTGTGGTGGTTTTCGCATATAAAAAGCCGCCCTTGACGCCATACCATGCCTCGGTATACGGAGACATTTGGGGGACGGCGTCCGTGGTATTGTCTTTATAATAGTTCTGCCAGTAATAGGTATTAGTGTTGCCGGTGGAGGCAAGGCCGGAGGCGGAGCTGGGGGCGCCTTCTCCCACAAGCGTATTATTGTCGCTGAGGGTGGCAGCCTCCACATTTCTCTTGCCGCCGATGAGCGCCTTTTTAAGCACGTCGAATCTGCGCATGCACAACCAGTTGAGAAAATTGCCGCTCCAACTATCTCCCGTCGTTAAAGTGCTGCGCTCGAAAACTGCAGTGGTTGTGTTATAGACATACCGCGCCGCCGGATCAAAATAGCCGTAGTACTGTGTGGGAATAGAGGGCGTATACTCGATAGTCAGCGTTGGGCACAATACTATGTCGCTGTCGTAGGCCTTTGGATACCGCTTGGTGCCGGCCGTGCCGGTGATCTTGAACACCATGGCATTGCCTGCGGCCCAGTTCGTGTTTTTCACCATCAGGGACACAATGGTTTTAAGATTGGGGGAGTCGTATTTCGTGTTGATTGTCCATGTTGCCGTCAGTTTTTCGGCAGCAGGCAGCGTAGCCGAAGACCAGACGACCGTAGGGGTCAGCCAGTCTCGGCCCGTCGATATGCTCTTGGCGGTACTGGTGAATGTAGCCGGGTATGCTGAATCCTGCCCGTAAAATGTGAGTGAGTCGGTACTGGCCCCAGAAGTGCTGCTGGCCGTAAACGTAATATAGGCTTTTGTTATCGTAACGGGCACCCCATGCACATCTTTTGGCACTTTCACATTTGGGAAACGCAGGCCTACAATGTATTCTTTAGACGAGTAATTACTCATATACAGATTAGCACCAGTTACGGTCATGGTGCCGGCTGTGGTTGAAAGCTGCACCGCATCATCAGAACCCCCCTCAGAGCCCGAACCAACTCGTGCGACAGCTCTGCCGTTGATGCCTTCATAATTGGCGCCGGTCACATCGCCCTTGGGGTCGCTTTCATCGGGATTGTAGGGGTCGGGATATGCCGGGAAGGTCATGCTGCCGGAATGGTCCAGAATAACCATAATATTGGGCAAAACCGAAGACGACTGAAAGATCGGCGGATAAATATAATCGTCCATCTTGGGTTCCGGAGAAATAGTTGTTGTTACCCCGCGCGCTGCCGTGCCGCACAGCAGCACAAGAGCCGCACTCCACACGGCGCAAAGTATTTGTTTTTTCATGGCCTAACCTCGTATCTAAATAAGTGTTTTGTTTCTAAAGCACGCCTGCCCGAAGGCGGCAAGACTTCAAATACCAGCGCCGGGTATGAACCGGTAGCCAAGCAAAATTTCGGTTACCGGAGCTTTGCTGTCGGTTATGCTTTTCCCGATCACAGTGGCTTTGCAGTCCATAAGGTAGATAATCTTATAGGCAGTTCCGCCGCTGCCGTCAGCGCCGGAACCGAACTCGGCAACCCCGCCTGCGCCAAATGCCACGGCAGCCTTGTCAACATCAACATCTATGACCAGTTGGTCGTAGCGTATCCGAATATCAGACGTGTTGTCTATGCTTGTATCATAGAGCTGGCCATTTACTTTTCTTGCCTGAAAAGGATCATCAACGGGTTTATATAATGTCTCATAACTACTACCCAGCCCGCCTAGCTTCGCAGACAGGTATTTTTCTGAATTATTCCAGCCCGTGGCGTGTATGGGGTCCTCCTCCCTGCCTTCATACAAAAATTGGCCGTCTAAAATCTGAATGGCGCCGCCGCTGGTTACAGTTTCAAGAGGGTTTGTGTTTTTAAGATAAACTCCGTTGTTCCAAGTGCCCACGCCACCGGTTGTCAGAATGGGGATAGCAGCCAGCGGATAACCCGAGTTGGCCAGTTCATAGACCTGCTTCACGACAACCTCATTTGCTGAAATATCCGTTTCAGTCACGCCGGTATTCATAGCCGCCATACCAATAATCATGCACACGGCAAGCATGAACATGGAAAATGCCAGAATAAACCCGCCTTCGTTGCCGATTATGCCGGCATGCGGTTTGCCTGATATGGCCTCTGCCCCCGGGCTGTTGTTTTGTGGTGTCAGCATCATAAACGCACATCCTTTCACATGCTAGACGCTACAACAAAGTGCAGGGTAGCGCCCATTTTTTTAACAAAAGCGTTTTTATACGGCAGTGATACTTCAATGGTGGCCGTATTGACAACAGGAACATTGGCCGCAATACGCAGCACCAAAATCGAGCCCGCAGGAGCCGGAGGCGGCATATCCTGTGCTGTGAAAGGGGCGCCGCCCTCTTTTCTGAAAACGACCGATTTTGACTCACCGGAAGTAAAAACAACAGTTCTCGTAGTATTGAAAAAGCTCACAATATCCGCCATGGTCGAAGGCATCTGAATCTCGGCGTACCCTGTGTCGGTTTTGTTAGAGTCGAAACTCATAAGCCAGAATAAATTCGCCCGGTTCCACATGCCGGTATTACTATCAACAATTTTCTCCTGATCCGTCTGGTTCATGTGCGAGGTCAGCCACTCGGCCCAAGCCAGAGCGGTGCTGGAGCCGGTAGAATTCGAATTGGCGAAAAAAACTTCGCTCAGAGCCGTAAGCTGCATGGCGGCTACACCCGTAAGGCCTATCGTCAGCACCATTACTGCTACCATCAGCTCTATAAGTGAAAATCCCCTTTTGCCTAGAAAAAAACGCATCACTTTTCCTCCCTTAAATCGCCCGGCAGGTCATTCTTCCGTCGGCTGTAAAGCCATGTTCGGGCAATTTATATAGGTTATTACCACACGGCGCATATAACCGTCAGAGTAGGGCCCCCACCGCGTGCCAGTGGTGGTGTGAGCTGCATTTGATGCAGGATACTGAAAGGAACGTCGCTCACCACGCGCTTGATCAATCGGATCAATCGGTTGCCCATACCCCGCAAGATGATTGCGCGTTCGTATCAACAGACTCACCGTAACAGAGCGGATATCAGCCAAAGATTGCCCCTTATCAAGCACATCAGTTACCGCTGTGCCGTTGTTCATATTATACAAAAACTCCAGCGCTTCGATACCCTCGACAACAGCCTGAGCCTTATCGCTCGTAGACCCGTTAAAGGTCTTTACGACCGAGGTTGTACCGCTGGCGAGCTGCCCGTTTGACTGCGGTTCGTCACTCAGAGAGTAGCGAATTGTCTCGACGACGCACGTACCTGTACAGGGTGAGGAAATGAGGAACCCGTCGGGCATGTGGTCGCAGCCTTCACCCACACAATCCACTGCCGGCGACCGCGGCCTGCCCAGATCAGCGGTAAATGCGACTTCAAAAGGCTTGGCGATTAGAAAGCCGGCATGGGATATTTTTTTCGGATCATAGCCTGCCTGGCGTAGGTCTTTTTCAATGAAAAACAAAAAGGCGCGCACATTTTGCTGCATTTCAACAATCTGCTCCTGCCTTAAATAGCTTCGCTGCTGAACACCATAGACGGAATAAGTAGCCGCGGAAACACCCGCCATAACAGCCACGACAATCATCATTTCGATCAGAGAGAACCCACATGCTCCCGCTGCTATCATCCTGTTTTTCATAGACATTCCTCCCCCTCACGTCATGGGTCTACGTTGCAGTTTACGCCAGCGCTTCCGCACTGGTCCATTCTGATATTGCCGGCTAAGCTAGTGATTCCGATGCGGTACCCAGTCTTGTTGTTAAGAGAGTATCTATTTTGAAGATACACATACCCCGTCACCCCGCCGGTCAGTCCCGTGGTATCAAAAGTAATCGTGCTACCGCCATCCGAAAATTTAAAGCTAGTGCTTCTGCCTGGAAAGCCCAATTTAACGCCATTGCCATAATATGCAGGCATACTTACTGCTGTGGCGGCAGATTGAGGTAGCCATTTCCCATCCAGTGGACTTCTGCCATCTATGGCATATTGGTCGTTAGCCGCATAAAACGCCACAACTACCGGACGATGAAATTTAATAGCCATGCTTCTGGCTTTGCGGAAATTGTTAACCATCTCACGGGCGGCTTTTTGCATCTGGTATGCGGGAAGTGTTTTCATAATGGTTAGCCCTCCGATAGAAGCAATGACGCCCATTATGGTAACAACAACCATCAGCTCTATTAATGTAAAACCCCTGGAATTTTTCATAATCCCTCCACTGGTCAAAAAGAAAAGCACAAGCCGTGCCAGACTATATCTTAAATTTCAAGATGCTGTTTTAGCTTGTTTTTATTAAAGCGGTGCGACATTTCATGGTACATAAGATCGGCAAAACTATAAAAAAACTTTATAGCTTTGTAAAAAAACATTCTACCTGCCGGAGCTCAAAGCCTGGCCGCTTCGTTATTGGCGGAGACACCATCAAGAGGCATAGCTGTGCAACCCCGAAAGCACATAATTGACCCCCAGAAAAGTAAACAGCACGCAGACAAATCCTGCTATGGAGATAATTGCCGCTCGCTTGCCGCGCCAGTCGCGCGTAAGCCGGGCATGAAGGAATGCCGCATAAATAAACCATGTGATGAGAGACCAGGTTTCCTTGGGGTCCCAGCCCCAGTAGCTGCCCCAGGCATAATTGGCCCACACAGAGCCGGTGATGATGCCCACGGTGAGCAGCAGAAAGCCGATGGCGATGGTTTTATAGATAATCTCATCTATAGCCTCAAGCGACGGCATCACATCGGTGCTTTTGACAGGCGCCTGCCCTGCCCGCTCGCTGCTGCCTGCTTTGAACAGATAGACGATGCTTGTGACAAATGATACGGCAAACGACGAGTAGGCCAGAAAACAGGTAAGCACATGATAGGTAAGCCAGTTGCTCTGCAGGGCCGGGATGAGCGGCGTTATTTCGCTCTGCACACCGGGAGACAGTGAGGCAAAGGCCATGGCAAGAGAAATGATGGGAAAAACCAGTGCGCCCATGAGCTTGACCTTGTAGCGAAACTCGATGCAGAAGAAAATAATCATGGTCGTCCATGACAAGGACACGAGGGATTCATAAAAATTTGCAAGAGGTATATGCCCGTAGCCGATCTGGTAGGACTCATACCAGCGGAATCCCAGGCCTGCCGTATGGGCTGCAAAACCAAGCGCCGCAAGGCCCATAAGCGCGGCATGAAATTTTCTGCCGCGGAAAAACAGATAGGCGAAATTGCCCGCCATGCAGAGAAGATAGACAAGCGTTGTTATACCCAGAAGCTTTGAGCTGATCATGACTGTTTCTCCAGAGATTTAAGCTGTTCAAAAAGCCTGTTAAAATCTGCGGCAAAAGCCTGCCGGTTTTTACTGGCGCTGCCGGCAAGCACAACCCGCAGCCCCCCGTCTTTTTCCTCAAGCACAAGATAGAGCCTGCGGTGCGACATAAAAAACGCCCCGCAGATGCCGGCGATCAGAAAAATACAGCCGAGCCACACCACATTGACGCCCGGATCGCGGGTGACCTGCAGGCCAGTATAATAGCGCGGATAAAAACCGGCAAGCTGCACCTCATAGGCGGCGCCCGGCTTGCGGTGAAAGTCGGGAAACTTCATAAACGCCCATGGGCTTTCAAGCTCTGCGCCTGCGCGGGAAACGATAACGCGTACGGCTGGATTATTGGGCTCGTCGGAACGGGAAAAATACCTGCCATCGTCCATGGCGAAATCGGCAAGAATAGTGTCGACAACAGCCTCGTCCTTCGTGCCTTCGATAGCAAAACGCTGCCCCTGCCGCACGCGGTATTCACGGGCCTTCTCAGCCCCTGCGGGTTTTATGCGCAGCAGCACCTCGCCTGCACTGGCAGCGACCGCGCCATAGCTTGACTGGTAGAAAAAAATGCCCTTGTAAATAAGAGGGTCATTAACCTCGATGACCTTTTTGATCACGTCTTTTCCATCTTCGACAACGACCAGCCAGCTTTTATAGTCTTTGGGCATGCGCCCCTCATTAGTGTCTTCGGGCATGCCCCCCCGGTCATAATAGCTCACCTCGAACCGGTCGCAGCGCAGGGCAAAACCCAGATCATGCTGCACGAGGCTGTTTTTCAAAGTCACCGTGCTCTGCGTTTCGCCCTCATCGACTTTCATGAAGCCCTGAAACCCCAGGGTGCCCACAAGCACGCCCGCAATGATGGTAATCATGCCGATATGGGTAAGATAGAAACCCAGATATGACAGGCGGCCCTTGTCTGCAACAATATAGGTTTTCCCCTCCCGGCGGGTAACTGCGGGCTTGCAGAGAAACCGCCCGACAGCTTCTGCCATGGCTTCCACCATGGCAGGCGAGTCTTTTTTAATGGTAAATTTTTTAATATTGCCCATGCCCTGCCACTGCTGCTCGCCGGGGGTTTGTGCGGGCGGCGCCAGAAGCCGGCTTACCCGAGACAGCCGGTTAAACGAACAGGCCGCAAGGTTGAGCGTAAAAAGCCCCAGCGCCGCCATGAACCACCAGCAGTGATACATATCGGTTAAGCCAAGGTTTTTTATCAGATCATAGGCAGGCTGGCTGTATCTGTGCAGGTACTCGTGCTCTGCAGCATTCTGCGGCACAAATGTGCCAATAACGCAGACAAACGAAAGCACAATCAATAGCACAATGGTCAGGCGTAAGGATATGAAAAAACTCCATATTTTTTTCAACATACGACTCCCTTGATATATAAAAAATTTCGTTTTTTTCAAGCACATGACTCCTGCCGTGCAGAAAAACTAACAAAAGCATGCCGCCTTTGCAATGAAAATATAATAATTTAGTTAAAAGTATTGACAGAATGTGCAAGTTATTGTTAAAGTTTTTTCAAAAAAACCGATAAAGTATATGTAAATATCGCATAAAAATTTCCATTAGGGGATAGGCCATTGAAAAAATTAATTCTTTATCTCATACTTGGGCTTGTTCTTTTCGGTCTGCCGCTCATAGCCTACACGTCAGAGGAGTATAACGGCGCCAGCAAATGCAAGGTCTGTCATATTAAAACATTCAAATCATGGCAGGAAACCAAACATGCCAAAGCCATGGAAAGCCTTCTGCCCGGCGCTGCGACCGAAGCCAAAAAGAAAGCCAAGCTTGACCCTGCAAAGGATTATTCAAACGACCCGGTCTGCATGCAGTGCCACACCACCGGCAATAATCCTGCCTTTCCGGGCATACAGTGCGAGGCATGCCATGGACCGGGCGTAAAATATTCGGCCATGAGCATCATGAACAAAAGCAAGTGGGCCGAAAATCCCGATGGGCAGCGAAAGCTTGCTATTGAGGCCGGACTCGTTATCAAGCCCGAGGAGAAAAACTGCAAAGTCTGCCACAATGAAAAAAGCCCGACCTTCAAGCCCTTCGACTTCAAGGCTCGCTATGAACTGATCAAGCACCCCAAATAAGAAGCCGCATTTTGAACTTGCTCAGGCCTGCCCTCTAGCGGCAGGCCTTTTATTTTCCGGATTGCAGGCTTGCCGGGAAAATTATACCATATACGGCGCAGAGAGCAATGCACCACAGACTCAAACAACAGCTTGATTTTCTTCTCGAGATTGACCGGCTCAAGGAGGTGATGCGCCAGTCCTATATCTGCAGGGGTTTGCGCAAAGAGAACTCATCGGAACACAGCTGGCATTTGGCTGTTATGGCCCTGGTGCTTGCAGAGCATGCAAACCAGGCTATCGACATCACGCGCGTTGTAAAAATGGCCCTGGTGCATGACCTGGTGGAAATCGATGCAGGCGACACCTTCTGCTATGACGATGCGGGCAATGCCGGCAAAGCCTGCCGCGAAACAGTTGCCGCCGACCACATTTTCGGGCTGCTGCCCGAAGACCAGCGCCGGGAGTTTCGCGGGCTGTGGGAAGAGTTTGAAGCGCGCGCCACCCCCGAAGCGCGCTTTGCCGCAGCACTTGACCGGCTCATGCCGCTTATGCACAATTATTACAGCAATGGTAAAACCTGGCGTGAGCACGGCGTTCCCGCCGCCAAAGTACTGGAGCGCAACCGGCACATTGAGGAAGGCTCGGCCCGGCTCTGGGCAGTTGCCGAATCGCTGATCGAAGACGCCATTGCAAAGGGATGGCTTAAAAAATGATCATCGACACAGGGCATCTTACACTCAGGCTCTATCCGCCAGTTTACACACTCTGCCTGAAAAACGGCGGCGCATGCTCGCTGGCATTCATAGCAGACTTCAACGCCGCCCTTGACGCTGTCGAGGCCTCACAGGGGCCCGCATGCCTTATCATCACCGGCCAGGGCAAATCATTTTCAACAGGATTTCATCTCGATGATTTTTTCAGCGGCGACGCCTCCCTTCGCGATGACATGCTCAGCTGCTCGATCAGGCTACTGGGCCGCGTGGCCGAACTGCCCATGCCAACCGTAGCTGCCCTGAACGGCCATGCTTTCGGCTTCGGGGCCATGCTTGCCCTTGCCTGCGACCGGCGCCTCATGCGCAGCGACCGGGGCTTTTTCTGCCTGCCGGAACTCGACCTGCAGGTTGCCGTCCCCCGGGCCATGATGGAGCTGCTGAAACTGAAGGTGCGCCATGATGTTCTGCAAGACCTGCTGTTTACCGGCAGGCGCGTCGGCGGGCAGGAAGCATGCGGGCTCGGCATTGTCGATGCCGCATGCCCGGCTGAGGCGCTTCTGGAGCAGGCACAGGATATGGTGCTGCCGCTGGCCGGCAAAGACCGCGCCACCCTGATGGCCATAAAGCGGGAGCTTTACCGGCAGTTTCTTGATACTGTTGCGGCTACCTGATTATGTCAAATCCCTGCAGCGTGTCACTTATACCCTTTGAGTCTTCAGCTGCTGAAAAGTTTTCCTGCAGCGTGAATTTCAAGATTGAAAACGGAGTGCTGCTGCTGGAATATGGCATTTTCGGCCCGCTTCCTGAGCTCAGCATTCCGCTGGAAACGTCCACATCCGGTTTCACTCCGGGTCTGTGGCGGCACACCTGCTGCGAGTGCTTCCTGCGGCAGGGCAATGAGACAAGCTATACTGAATGGAATTTTTCGCTGGACTGCAACTGGTGGAGCTGCCGGTTTGATGCCTACAGGACGCCCGCGCAGGTGCAGCCTTCTGACGTACAGCCGCAGGATTTTCAAATTATTTTCAGGGAAAACAAGATGGCGCTCACTGCGGCAATTGCCTGCCCTGCCCCCGCAGGGCTGCGCATCGGCCTGGCGCTCATACTTGAACATGCCGGCGGCAACCGCTCGCACTGGGCCATGAAGCATCCCGGCGGAAAGCCTGATTTTCATCTTGCAGAAACCTGCGCTTACGTCCTGTGAACAATAAATCCTATCTCCATTTGGATCCACTCCGAGAATATATTGACAACAATCCCGCAAATTAGATACAAGATATATTAATTTCTAAAAGCATAACGGTGTGCCCGGCGTACACTTCCAATCAAACTTTCATATTCATACTCCCATGGTACGACGTATAATTAATTTTGGTGAATTTGCCTGGCGCAGGTTTGAAAACATCGGGACCGTTGCCGTTCTGTCTCTCATGGTTGCGCTGCCCGTGATAGAGGCGCTCCTGCGCAAATTTTTTAACACAACCCTGCCCGGCGCAGCCGAATATGTGCGCCACGGCACTCTCTGGATAGCCTTCATCGGCGCTACGCTTGCCGCGCGCGAAGGGGCCCATCTTAAAATGGCCTCCGGCGATCTCATCAAAAAAGAACCTTATAAAACGATACTGTTTATCTTCCAGACCTCCATCGCCGTGGCGGTAACGGGGGCCTTTGTCATTGCCTGCTATGAGCTTATATCCGCCGAGCGGGCAAACCTGATGAATGTGGCGCCCTTTCTACCGACTTGGATTGCACAGCTTCCCATGCTCGTGTGCATGGCCATGGTCGGGATAAGCTTTACGTTCAAAGCTAAAGGAGCAACTGAACAAATTATCGTACTCGTGCTCGCGGGCGCATTTCTCTGCATCGGCTTTGTGCCGGAGGCAAGCCGCGCCGGGCTGCTTATGCCCACAATCATTGTGCTGCTGCTGGGACTGGTGGCCGGCGCCCCCCTGTTTACGGTATTCGGCGGGCTTGCGCTCTTTCTTTTCTTCAAGGATGGCATACCCCTTGCCGCGGTGCCGTCGGAAGCCTACCGCGTTGTTTCATCGCCCACGCTCCCGACAATACCGCTGTTTACCCTTGCCGGCTATATTCTCTCGGAAGGCGGGGCATCAAAAAGGCTCGTGCACCTGTTTCATGCGCTTTTCAGCTGGATGCCCGGCGGTGTGGCAGTTGCAACGGTGCTGGTGTGCGCGTTCTTCACTACATTTACCGGCGCCTCGGGCGTAACAATTCTGGCACTTGGCGGCCTGCTGTTTCCCATGCTCGTTAAAGAGGCCTACCCCGAACGTTTCTCTCTGGGGCTTGTGACAGCCTCGGGCTCCATAGGGCTTCTCTTTCCCCCATCGCTGCCTATTATTATTTTTGGCGTGGTGGCGGCCATTCCCATCGACAGAATGTTTATCGCCTGCCTGATCCCGGGCCTGCTTCTGGTGACGCTGGTGTCGGGGTTCGGGGTGGGGCTGGCAAAGTTCAAGCGAATAGAATCAACGCCGTTTCATTTCTCGACGCTGCGGCGCGCGCTTTCCGTTGCAAAATGGGACCTGCTGCTGCCGGTCATCGTCATTGCAGGTATTTTCGGAGGCCTTGCAACCATTGTCGAGGCTGCGGCCCTGACCGTGCTCTACGCTATCATTCTTGAGTGCTTCATACACAAGCAGCTGTCGCTTACGGTCGGCCTTCCCCGCACCATGGTGAAATGCGGCCAAATCGTGGGCGGCGTGCTGATTATCCTGGGGTTTGCCTTCGGCTTCACCAACTATCTTATCGATGCCGAAATCCCCGCGCTGCTTCGCGATTGGGTGCAGGCTACCATTCATTCAAGATTTTTATTTCTCATCATACTCAACCTGCTGCTCATCGTGGTTGCCAGCATGATGGACATTTTCAGCGCAATTGTCGTGGTAGTGCGCATCATGCTGCCCATAGCAACAGCCTATGGCATCGACCCGGTGCATCTGGGGGTCATGTTCCTGGTGAACCTGGAGCTCGGCTACCTCATGTCTCCCATGGGCCTCAACCTCTTCTTTTCGGCCTACAGGTTCGAGCGCCCGCTTACTGAAATCTACCGGGCGGTTGTGCCCTTCATCATACTCGGGGCCATCATCGTGGCGCTTGTCACCTATATCCCCTGGCTGTCCCTGTGCCTTGTCGGGAAGTAGGGGCGTATTGCCATACGCCCCTGCCAGCATGTATCAATAGATGGTTTTTAAGGCTGCGCCCCGGAAATAATGGGCAAGAATGGCGCTGCAGCCATATCCCTGTGCCGCCATGGCAGCGGCCCCTATCTGGCACAAGCCAACGCCGTGCCCCCAGCCTGCGCCGCGCAGAGTGAATGCTTCGGGTATTCCGTCTTTCTCTGCTGAAGATTCCACAATAAAGGCAGAGCTGTACAAATGCGAGGGAGAAAGAGCCCGGCGTATGGCAAGCTCCTTTGAGATACTCTTCTCTGCTTTTGTGCCGGTTATTTTAAGCTCATAGATGCGGCCTGAATCACCACGGGCAAGGGGGCTCAAGCTCTTTATGCCCCCGAAGTCTATGCCGGTCTTGTTGAGCAGCAGGCCCTGCAGTTCAGACTGCGAAAGCGTTACGCTCCAGCGAAAAAACTGCTGCGTCTCAAAATCAAAATCCGGCAGCACGCGGGCAAGAAGCCCGGGGTCGGTTACATTGCAGAAGGCGGGCGGATCGGCAAGGATAAACCTGCGGGCATCAGCCTCGGCGCTCACCGGCGGACAAAACACAACACTTCCCGGAGCGCAATCGGCAACAGGCTTGAGATAGGCAAAATCGGCATCCTGCCAGCAGGTGGAAAACCGCTCGCTGATGCCTCCGCAGCATTTTGAAAATCGCGTGTCACATATTTCGCCATCAGACATAAGCACCTGCCCCCGCGTTGCTGCAAGGGCATGCTGCGCTGCCGGGTTTACCCGCCCGATGCCATGATAGCGCTGGCAATGGTCGTCATTGCACACATCAAAGTTTTTGTGGGTGGCGGCATCGGTAAAGACGCCATCGGGGGATGAGGCGGGCACACCGGCTGCGCGCTTCAGTTCAAGCTGTGCTAACAGCCAGCTGCGGGAAATGATGCAGTGCGCCTTCAGGAACTCGCCATCGCTTTCAGGGCTCATCTCAGAGCAGATAACCGATTCAAGATATGCCTCAAGCCCGATACGGTTCACCGCTGTGATGCCCTCATGACCAAAGGCGGCAAAGGCAAGCTCGCCCCGAAAGCGCTGACTCTGCAGCCGCTCCCAGTGAAACTCATGGCCTATGGCCACATTGTGCAGAGTAAAATAATTGTCCTGAAGTGCCGCAGGCTTGAAACAAACCTGCCGCCCCCGCATCAGCTCGCGGCTGCTGCCGTCTGACAGCGCCACAACACCAGCCGCATACACTGCTCGGTAGCAGCCCGCAGGCACAGCCCTGCCGTCGAGCATATAATCGCCCTGCAGCTCAAAATCAATCTGTGCGGCATTTTCGATGAGACCAACGGAAATAAGAGGTTCGGTATGAAAAATCACGGCAGCTTTTGCTCATGCAGCTTCGTATATAAATTAATCGGGGATACCTGCCCCCGATTAGCTCTTCGTATATGCCTGCCGCAAAGCCCGGGGCTTGCGCCCCCACCCTGCCTCGCGGCATCTTTTCTAAAAAGAATTCACATCAGGTGATGTTGCCGGAAGACTCCCCCGCGTCGGAGGTGAGCCTTCTGAGCTTCATAGCGTCCCCGATGATTTCAACATAGCCGCAGTTCTTGCACATGATAGCCTTGGTCTGAATATCCCCGGTCTCAAGCGTCAGGAACTTCGCACCCTGCGGACGAAAGGCTGTGCGAATCGGGCTGTATATGGCGCCGTCGACAAGTGATTCACTTCCACACCTCAAACATTTCATCGCAGTCTCCATTGAATGAATTGCTGATTATTTGATCCTGACTGTAATTGCCTTGTATGCTCCAACAACTATAAAGTGAAATATCGAACTATGTCAAACAATTGATTTCGAACCTTCCATCATTTCAAAAGCTCGAACATTGCCGGATGCTTTCTCCAACACCTTCTTTATGCCTGTCGAAACACCGAAAAAAATCCGCCCTGTTGCGAAAAACTGCCGCTCCCCATAAAACTAATTCGGCATGGCCTTGATTTTTTTCACAATATCTCTACCGGCTGATGCACGAAATTATTTGCTTCAAATAATAGCAGGCAAGCTGTGACCTGTGAAGGTATTTATCAAAATAATCGCGGGCACTGCTTGCTATCATTTGCCGTTCATCTTTATGCTCGACGTAATACGCACAAAGATCCTGAAGATCTGACAAATCCGGCTTGGTGTAAACTATGTGCTTCCCGTTGACCAGAGGAACGGGCAGCATTGTCGAATGCGGATAAGCAATTATACAAGCGCCAACAGCCAGATAGTCGACGAGCCTGAAACAGAATGCTCCCTGTCCGGGCAGGTCTACACAGACCTTTGATTGTGCAATTTCCAGGAGTGAGCGGCTGTAGCGAACGGTATCCCATGTGCACGTGTACCGGAACCGCTGTTGCATTCTCAATTTTTCTATGGCACTGCCGCGAATTTCTGCGCCGAACTCTTTTCCGAATCGGCCATAAACATCAAATTTCAAGCTTCTAGAATCAAGTGCCCGCACATACGGTAAAAACCTGTACAGGAGTGGATACGTTATGAAACCACCCGGAACGATTTTCTGGTCGCCATAGCCGGCATTGGCATACTGCATACGAAAATACAGGGAGCACATCCTGAGGCATTCCGGATTTATGAGAGCATGGTCAGAATAATCAACAGCTATAGTATAGCGGGTAGTACGGTACAACAGATAAAAAAGAACAACATGGTTAAAGGGTTGCTCAATGCAGGCAGGCTCCAGATTGACATATTGTTTGAGCCCATCACGCAGGCTCTGCATCCAGATAGTGGCGCTTGGCCAGTCGTAAACTTTCGGCCACTGAATGGATATCTCAGACAATATATCCTGAGGCAGGTCCCAGGAAGGCTTCATGTTCTGCGCGGGAGGCTCGGGCATGACCCGCCAGACGCATTCTGTTGCATACGCTTTCCAGGCGGCAAAACTGGTGAAGCACGTTAAATTCATAGTCGGGTTATAGCTAAAACCCACGCAGTGTGTCAAGGTCAACACGTGGCTTTATTAAATAAAGTACGGCTGTGCTGCTGCGGATAAAGACACCGAAAATATTATTCCCCGATAATTTTTACGAGCACCCGTTTTTTTCTCCGCCCGTCAAACTCACCGTAAAAAATCTGCTCCCAGGGGCCGAAATCAAGCCTGCCTTCAGTTATCGCCACCATCACTTCGCGGCCCATGATCTGCCGCTTCAAATGCGCATCGCCATTGTCTTCGCCGGTGCGGTTATGCTGATACTGCGCCGTCGGCTCATGTGGCGCCAGACGCTCAAGCCATTTTTCATAGTCCTGATGCAGCCCCGGCTCATCATCGTTTATGAACACCGATGCCGTGATGTGCATGGCATTGACAAGCGCCAGCCCTTCCCGTATGCCGCTTTCCTGCAGGCATGCCTCAACCTCACGGGTAATGTTTATAAAAGCATGGCGCTTTGCCGTGCTAAACCAGAGCTCCTTGCGATAGCTTTTCATTACAGCCCCTTTCAGGATATAAAAAATTTAAAAAATCTTTATTGCCGTCAGGAATTAAAATAGTGTACAATGTTACTTTAACGGCAAAAATATATTAAAACTTAGCAGAAAGGGGGGTCCGATGAAAAGAAGTCTTTGTATCATTCTGACAGCGAGCTTAATGTTACTTGTATCACAGCAGGGGTGCAAGCGGGTGCAGCACATCACGATTTCCGGCACTGTTTATATTGCACCGCAACAGGGCGGCTCGGTGACGGCTGCTGACGGGGCAACAATTACAGTGTCAACTGATGTCAACGGCAATGGCCGCATTGGCCCGAGAGAGCGGGCAACCGCAACTACCGACAGCAATGGCCATTACACGATTCATGCGCCCGTTGCCGCGGGCATGCAGAGCGTTGTGCGTTTTTCTCTGGACGGCTACGCGCCGCTTCTGAAGACCGTACAGATAAATACCACTCGCGCAATTACAGGTTTTGACGGCGCACTGGTGGAAATGAATAGCCTCACTGACGTCAAGAACGGCAAATGGCGCAACTCGGCCGGCTCAGTTGAAATCAGCAACTCAAATATCAGCGGCGGCAAGGTGCGCAATTTCAACCCCGCAACCGAAGCCGACAAATTTCCCGGCTCATTTTCAGATAATAAAGGCAGCCTGCTCATTTCCGGCGTCTTTACGGCCTTTGAGCTTGAAGACACCCAGGGCAAACGCCTGGCCACCACTGAACCAGGCAATCCCGCCCGCATTCGCATGCGCATGCCGCGCGACACCTGGGGCGCCGTGGTCGACACTCATTCCGGCAATGACCGCATAGACGTGCCCATGTACTATTTCAATGAAGAAACAGGCCAGTGGGTTCGCGGCACAACCGAGGGGGGAGCCGACCTCAGCGGCTGGCTTGAGCGCGACAACGGCACCATCATAGCCGAAGCGCAGCTTGCAGCTGTTCGGAATGGCTCCTATAGCGGCGACATATTTGCCGCATCCGATGTCACGCATTTTTCATACTGGAACGTGGACTGGCCGATTGCAGACCATGGCTGCATCTCCGGCACCGTCGTTGACGCAGATGGCAATCCGGTGGCGGGAGCGACCATCAATGTAGCGGGCGTGACCTATACCGGCACCTCTTCTCCCCAGACTACCGATGAAAACGGCAAATTCTGTGTTGATGTGATGCGCTCGGAGGCGCCGGGTGAGGATATAAACAATAACGGCGTGACCGGCGAGAAGCAAAAAGTGCTTATATCGGGTTCAAGCGGGGGCAAGCTGTACAATTTCGGGGAGTATGAAATCCCCGTTCAGGCAGGCACCTGCCCCACGAACTGCCTGGCTGTGGAGCTGAAGGTTGCGCCGGAGAATGAAGTACAGGTATCTGTGTGTTCCGTATCAGGAACTGCAACTGTTGAGGGACAACCGAAGGCGGGCATTTTTGTGTATGGCTCTGATGACATGATTGATCCGGACACATGGAACAATGTATGCGGAACATCCGGGTGCACCTTTATTGCCAGCACTGATGATACGGGAGCTTTCAGCCTGACCGCACCCTATGCTTTTAAGCTCTCGCTCCTGGGCATCTATACTGAAAGTGACGATACCGGAACTTTTTTCTACGAATCCACCCGGTCGCTTTTAGGCTGCCCGTCGACACCGGTGAGCCTGAACCTTGAGCTCCTGTTCTGCACGGTCAACCTGCCTGCGATAAACTATTCTGGCGGCGTTATTTCCCTTGATCCTGCAGTGCCCTTATCCTTCCTGATCGTCAACGGCCCTCTCGGGCCGAAGTGGATGATCATGCAAAATACCGATGCTGGATTTTCAGGGCCCATAACCTATGGCACGGTCCCTGCGGACGCTCGTCAGGCCTTCCCATCCGGAGGCACACCCATGGCCATTGCAACGGGAGATATCATACAGGTCGTGCCGCTGGGCGGCTATGTGCCCTATAAGGGCAAGCAGTGCTACTCATCATCTATATACACCGTTCAATAGCCCGCCGAAAAAGCAAAGAGAGCCGGAACAGACTCTGCTCCGGCTCTCTTTTTATTCTAGCTGTCTGTCATACGCTTACTGAGCATTCACCTGCAGCGCTTCAGCCACCGATACGTCGCTGAAGCGCTTAAGCGTTGCGGCTAGGACTGGACGCTCGCGCTCGATCTGCGTCATATGATTAAAGAGGGCCGTTCGCACGGTCAGGGGATCTGAAAACTCATTGACAAAGCCGTGTATATCGTCGCCTGCGGTGAGGCCAAAAAGATAGTCGATGTCTTTATCTTCAAGCACGTGCAGTCCGAAACCCTGCGTAGAGCGCTTGATCTCCTCAGGGTCGTTATACTCAAATGAATTCCCCCATGACCGGGCGTACGCATCAAGCCCCGCGCCTGTTGCAAGCTGATTTGCAATGGCATGAGCTGCCTGGTAGCCGTACATGATGGCTCCCTGCACATAGGTCTCAATAAAGGCTGCAGCATCTCCCACCACAGCCACAGTGCCCTCCACAGGATTAACAAGGGGCGTCAAGAAGTTAAGCGCTGCAGCCCGTGTGTCAATGATGCGTGCATGCTGAAACCACGAAGCGAATTTGCCAGTGTTGATAAAATGGTCTATTTCCTGCTTTGCCGACGGCGCTGCGCCCCCGAGCGCCGGTACGCCCACGGTCAGCTCATAGACCGTTTTATCTGTTGCCCCGCCATGCGGCTTGGGGCACATATATATCTGCCCTCTGCCGCCAAGGGTATGTCCCTTTCCCATGAAGGTAATCCATGACTCGGGGTACGGGCAGTCGACCTCTTCCATGTGGTAGGATGCAACCATGAAGCGGCCGAGAAAAGTACGCCTGGTTTTATTGAGTCCCAGGCTCTCAACAAGGTGCGAATTAACGCCATCGGCCGCCACGGCATAGCTGCCCTGAACAGTAAACTCTGCTCCCTTTGAGCGCAGCTTTACCGCAACGCCGCCAGCCGTATTTTCAACCCCGAGAGCCTGCGTTTCGGGCATAATCTCGATATTATTTTGTGCCGCGGCACGCGCAAGCATTCCCTGCAGCAGCGCCTCCTTTTCGTATGAAACGGCGACTTGTCCTTCCGGGCTTTTCCCGGCAATGGTCAGCGTTTTCCCCCCGGCAGAAACCTTGACGCTGCGCTTCAGCCCAATGACCGCACCGCTGTACGGGATGGAAAACCTGTTTTCAGCAAAATGAAACGCTCCGTCTTTGCAGGTAACCCATTCCCGGTGCGTACCCGGCTCAATGATCAGATTAGCGCAGCAGGCGCGGTGCACCCGCGGGAGGTCCTTCTTAATATCGACAAGCAGAACGCGCGCGCCTTTTTCTCCCAGCACCTGCGCCGCCATAAGGCCAGCCGGCCCGGCGCCCGCAACAATGACATCGTATTTTTTTGACATATCGCACCTGCGTGTGGCAAAACGTATTCAACAAATCTCACATCACTGCTGCGGCGCTGCAACCCCGCACACCTGCGCGCATGTGCCGCAATCCGTGCAGGCTGCTTCATCAATCACCGCCCTGTCATCGATGAAGCTGATCGCATCAACAGGGCACAGGTTCACGCACCCCCCGCAGCCAACGCATTTTTCTTGCTCTATTTTCATAAAAACCTCATTCGCCGGCTGAAACAGCCGCCGGCGCATTAAACCTGCCGCCAAAATTACAGCCCGCCGTTGCCGCCGCAGCCGTAATGCATACAACAAGCACTGCAGCAACCTCGCCCTGTGCAATCTGTACAGCAAGCAGGCACAGCGTGCCGCCGATACAAACGCTTCCGGCCAGCGCTTTCAGCAAACAAACAATGCCGCCGCTTTTATAGAGTATCCTGGTACAGATAAACACAAAAAGCGCAGCGGCACAGGGAACAAACATGTACAGCAAACTCAAAGCTTCAGTATGACAGCCGTCGCACTGAATATCAATTCCGAGCGTAACATAAAAAAAACGGTCGATATGTGGCCACAGAACAGCAAAAGCAGCACCGCCTGCAACCGCACCCGCTGCTGCTGCTAAAAATTGCACAAAATTTTTCTTCATATCACAGCCTCAACGGTTTTAATATCCTGACAGTTTTAAAGGCTCACCTGCACCCAGACTGGCTTGATGCCCATGATATGCGTTATCTTAAATTTATTCAGCCATCTGCAATTTCAATTTCTTCCTGAATCCCGCAAGCGCGTTACTAACTCTTTTTTTCCATACGGTCTTCAAAGGATTTGCCGAAAATCTCACAGACATGTTCAAGCGATGACAGCAGCAGGTCGCGCTCATCATCAGTAATGTTGGCAAAAATCTCCTCGGCGATTTTACCGCGCTGCTGAAGGAATCCGTTGCGAATCTCTTTTCCCCTGTCAGTGAGCGTAACAAAAACCTTGCGCCGGTCTTCCTGTCCGCGCTCGCGCTCCACGATGCCTTCGTGCTCAAGCCCGTCGACTATCATGGTCATATTGGGGAACTTCACGCCAAGATTCATGGCAAATTCCTTCATGGTGATGCAGTCCTTGTCGCGAAAGGCATACAGAGCCTTAAGCTGCGAGAGCTTCAAGTCTGACTGCATCGGGACATTGCCTTCCATGATTTGCTGCGTATACACGCGGCTGAAATCGCGTAAAAAAGTCAGGTACTTAAAAAGTTTGTCTTCTTCCATCTTTCTCTCCTTAGTAACGCCACATAGGGCAATTTAAAAATACATTTTTCTTTTTCATACATACACTTGATCGATTTTAACTTTTTGATTGAAAGTCAAAAGTCCAAAATTAGAAATAATATTCGGCAATGAAAGTATGCCTTTACGGCAGCATATTGCTAAAGCTCGTTTTAAACTCAAAAGCGAACCACTTGTTCAATAAAAGAGCTGCTAATACCAATGACCACCGCATCAAAGTTCTGAATCCTGGTATCGTTTTAGCAAACAGTTTCAAAACATAATTCCCGCTTTAAGTATTTTAAAAATATAATTAAAAAGAGCCCCGAACAAAAAATCGTCAAAAACATAAGGTTCTATTTTTTTATCATTGTCATTATTATACGGGATACGCCGCATTAAATCAATATATAACCATATGAGCTTAAAATTTTATTAAGCATAATTGTTATGTTTTAGCATATTCTTATTTTATCTTTATTTAGAGGATTGGCGGCTTGGCAAAAAAAGTATCCCCCGAGTAAAAAAACCGTGGCAACAACAAAGGCATCTTTAACTGTCTCGTCAAAAAGGCGGACCTGATTTCTGTTGCACAAATCAAGACACCTATATCCTTTTTTGAGAATTTGAGCGCTTTTAAGCGTAAATAATATTTTTTCGTGTCTGATTTATGTATGTTACCTGGAATAATAATGCTATAGTTACTATAACTAGCGGCTTCCTTTTTAAGGAGAAGGCTATGATGTCAGCAATATTGCACAGACAGACAGACAGACAGACAGACAGACAGACAGACAGACAGACAGACAGACAGACAGACAGACAGACAGACAGACAGACAGACAGACAGACAGACAGACA
>Ga0114951_10002519_pt1 | contig 20602 bp, 13 predicted proteins | sample AM7aDNAmetaG_FD_88677 | JGI IMG/M metagenome (GOLD analysis project Ga0114951, IMG submission 88677) | Freshwater microbial communities from Finland to study Microbial Dark Matter (Phase II) - AM7a DNA metaG | ecosystem: Environmental > Aquatic > Freshwater > Lake | place: Finland: Lake Alinen... | reverse complement strand
TACAAATGTCTTGGATTTTTCACACCAAAAGAGGTATTATCAAGAAGCAGAAAGTTAAAAACATTCGTATTGGAAAATTTCAATAAAAAAATACCTTCAATTTCAAAGTATTTTAACGCGAAGTGTTCGGTTTGAGGGCATAATGTGCCGTGGGCAGATAATTTTTACTTATACCAGATTAAAATTAAAAAGTCAAGCTAAAATTATTTTTTCATTTATGGTAGAATATTATAATAAATATGCTTTAAAATGAATTATCAAAGAGGAGTTTCTCTTATTATTGTGTTTTTTATTATGATGATTATTTTGTCTGTGGTTTTGTCTATAAGTACAATTTTGTACACACAGTTAAAAAATGTAAGAAACACCAGTGATTCTGTAATAAGTTATTACGCCGCCGAAAGCGGGATTGAACAGGTTAACTATGATATTAAAAAAAATATTGTAATATGTGCTCCCGCAACCGGAAATAGCTGTCAAATTTCAACTCCAGTGCTTGATAATAACGCAACTTATACTGTAACTGCCGTGTATAATGGCACGTCCCTTATTAGTGTTAGCTCGGTTGGTACGTATGATAATGCAAATAGAGAAATAGATAAAAGTTTTTAGAAATAAAAATGAATAAACAAGAAGCTAAAAATAGAATTGAAAAACTTAGGGAGGTTATAAACCACCATAGGTATCTGTATCATGTTTTGGATAAGCAGGAAATTTCTGATTCGGCTTTGGATTCTTTGAAAAAAGAGCTTTTTGATTTGGAAACAGAATTTCCGGATTTGATAACGCCCGATTCTCCAACTCAAAGAATTGGAGGCAAGCCATTGAAAGAATTCAAAAAAATAAAACATTCGCAAAGAATGACTTCGTTTAATGATGCTTTTTCCAAAGAAGATATGGAAGATTGGCAGGAAAGGTTTATAAAACTGCTGCCAGAATCTGAAAAAAATAAGGTTGATTATTATTGCGAATTAAAAATTGACGGATTGGCGATTGAATTGATTTACAAAGACGGAGTTTTGCAAACCGGTTCTACAAGAGGTGATGGAAATGTCGGAGAGGACATCACGCAGAATCTAAAAACCGTTGAGGCAATTCCGTTGACAATTGACGACAAGCGGGAAATAATTGTCCGCGGAGAAGTTTTTGTTACAAAGAAAGAATTTGAACGTATGAATAAAGAACAGCAGGCAAAAGGCTTGCCAGTTTACGCAAATCCAAGGAATATTGCGGCAGGTTCTGTTAGGCAGTTAGATCCAAAAATAACTTCAGCCAGAAAACTTGATTCTTTTGCTTATGAGTTGCTTACAGACTTTGGGCAAATTACTCATGAAGACAAACATAAAATTTTAAAGGATTTAGGATTCAAAACTAATAAGCACAACAAATACTGCAAATCCCTAAATGAAGTTTTGCATTTTCGCGAACAATGGATAAAAGAAAGAGAAAAATTGGATTATGAAATTGATGGAGTAGTTGTTTTGGTAAATAACAATGAAATTTTTGAAAAGTTGGGAATTGTTGGGAAGGCCCCAAGGGCTGGAATCGCTTTTAAATTTCCGCAGTCGCAGTCAACTACAAAAGTCGTTGACATAAAAGTCCAAGTTGGAAGAACCGGGGCGATGACGCCAGTCGCGGTTTTAGAGCCAGTGCAGGTAACGGGAATCACAATCACGCGAGCTACCCTGCATAACGAAGATGAAATAAAAAGATTAGGATTAAAAATCGGAGACACTGTAATCGTTGGCAGGGCGGGAGATGTCATCCCTGACATCATAAAAGTTTTGCCAGAATTAAGAACCGGCAAAGAAAAAACCTTTAAGATGCCGACATCTTGTCCAAGCTGCGGAACAAAGCTGGAAAAAACAGAAACTGAAGTCCTGTTGAGATGCCCGAATCCAAAATGTTTTGCCAAACAGAGAAGAAATTTCTATCATTTTGCTTCGCGTAGTGCTTTTAATTTCGACGGTTTAGGTCCGAAAATTATCGATAGGCTGATGGACGAAGGCTTGGCAAACGATCCTTCAGATTTGTTTGATTTAAAAGAGGACGATGTTAAAGATTTAGAAAGGTTTGCAGAAAAATCAGCAGAGAATCTAATAAAATCAATTCAGGAAAAACGAGAAATTCCATTAGCAAAATTTATTTATGCTTTGGGAATTAGAAATATTGGGGAAGAGACTGCGATTGATTTGGCAAAACATTTTCAAAGTTTGAATAAAATCAAAACGGCAAACTTGGATGACTTTGAAAAAATATTAGATATCGGTCCAGTTGTGGCAAAATCGATTTATGAATGGTTTTCTGAAAAAGACAATCTTAAATTTTTGGAAAAATTGGAAAAGAAGTTGAAAATTACTAATCCAAAACCTTCCCCAGGAAGCGAAAAATTAAAAGGAAAAACTTTTGTTTTAACTGGATCTTTGGAAAAAATGTCGCGTGACGAAGCTCGTGCTAAAATCAGGGAATTGGGCGGAGATGTTTCCGACTCGGTGTCTTCAAAAACGGATTACGTTGTGGTAGGGTCAGAACCAGGAAGCAAGGCAGAAAAAGCTAAAAAATTAGGTATAAAAAGTTTAGACGAAAAACAATTTTTAAATTTAATTAAATAAAAATGATAGAAGAATTACGTAGAGATAACAATCAAGAGTCTGATTCTGAAGAAATCATCCAGTTAGATAATCCAGAAGTTATTGACGACCCGGAAAATTATGTCCCGCCAGAGGCTTCTTTGGATGTAAAACCTTAAAAGAAAAAAGAAAACCGTATAAAACGTTCTCCTGAGGCGGCAAAAAAAAGAGAGAAAAAGAGAGCTGATTTGAGAAAAGTTTTACCGGCTGATTTGCAAATAGAACACGCTTCGGGAAATCCAGGCAAACAACCATGGCAAATGGAAGGACAATTGGTTTCACGTAGAAATTCTGGAACAGCCGGAGATGCAAGATTTTACGAAGCAATAACAGCCATTAATAAAGACGAACAGGCCGAGTTTGATAGAATTAAAGCTGAGTCTGAAGCGGAAAGGAAAAAAACAGCAGACGAGCTTGAAATAATTTTATTGGCCGGCGGATTAATAAATAAATGTTTTAAAGATAAAAGAGAGCATGCGGCCACTTCGATGGCGATGCACATTGCGGAAAAAGATCCGGAAACTGCCAGGAGTGTTTTAGAAAAAGTAATTGGGACTGGAAAAGGAAGAGAAAAAGGTGAAATAGGTTATTTGGCAGCTAAACTTGGGGACACAGAAATTGCAGAGCAGATTATAGAAGAGCTCTTAGCGGGGCACCGCTGGGGATTAGAAAGAGATAATGATGAAAAAATGGCTGCAAAAATTGCGCTTATTTTGGGAAATAAAAAAATTGCCAAACAAGTAGTGGACAGTCATTTTAAAAAAGGAGAAAAAAGAAGGGAAGAATTTGGGTTTTTGGCGGCAAAAATAGGAGACGGAGAACATGCAAGAGAGGCGATTGATTTATTATTTTTTGAGGATTCATATAGAAATTCAAAATATATTGTCGAAATCGCGCTGACCATAGCAGACAAGAGGCCGAGAATTGCGAATAAAACGATGTACAAATTTTTTGCTAAAGGCCAGCGTGATGAGGCCATAGAAATTGCGATTAAGCTTGGAAAAAAGAAAATTGTTGAACAGGAGATACAAGACCTTATTGCTAAAGGTCATCATCATAGCGCAGCCGAAATTGCGGCGAAATTTGGAGAAAAAGAACTTGCTGCGCAGGAGTTAAAAAAGGCCAACCAAGAACGATCAGATTATTCTTTAGTAAGCGATGCTATCTTATTTGGAGACACAGAGGCTATGAAAAAAAGATTAAGAGGGTACTATAATAGAAAGGAAGATTATCAAGATGAAAGCGTCGCAAAAGAATTGGTATCAAAAATTCCGGCTGACGCAGAATCTCTAAAGTTATTAAAAAGCATTGATAAGTTTAAAACCGGAGAATTTGGTAGAACGATAGCTGTAGAACTCTTGCGTTCTGGCACGGATCTTTCGGCTTTGCAAAAGGAATTTTTACCACGTTACGCATCGTTAAAAGAACAGGCCATAAACGAAAATAACGAAATGGATCAATCAAAAAAATGGCAAAATCCAGAAGATTTTTTTGATTCTCACAACGGAGACATCGCAAGGCTTGCCCTAATTGGTAATGAAAAATCATTTCAGCTAATGAATTCTCTGACCTCGAGAGGGCTTTCTTATGCTGAAGCGAATTTAGATTTATATAAAAAAGCGCTACATAACGAAGAGCTCTCTGGCTGCATAAAAAAGGCGATGCAAACTCAAAATTTAGACAGCAAGGAGTTGGGAGATTTATTGGAAATTGCTTCAGCATATGAAAGCATGCAGTTCAGCCAGGATTTTTTACAACTTGTAGAATCCAACAAAGGATCATTTTTGGAGCTTAAAAAAGAATTGAATAAAAAACTTTTATCAGATGTGGCAAAAAAACTCGGTATAGAAACAGAAATATCAGAACAGGAAGTAAAAGCTTGGAAGATCAAATATTTTCAAAATCTTGTCACTAATGGAGAAATGCTGAAAAATGACGAAAACGGAACTGCCTTATACAAAGGAATTTTAAAGGCGTGCTTTGAAGGCAAATTTCCGGATTTTATATCAAGCCTTGACCAAACCGACACAACAGGAAAAGAAATAGCGGAACACAACCAAAAAGTGCAAAAAGATTTTGAAGAAGCCGGTGTTAATTGGCAGGCTTGGGATTCTTTTAAGGAAACTGAAAAATTTGAGGCAGAAACAACAATAAAGAATGACAGGGAGGCACTATTCCAGCAGTTTTATGACCGATTGGTTGCTTGGCAGGAGGTTGTTTCTATAGACCATCCGAGCCTTAAGGATGCGCTTGAAAAATCTATGGAAGAATTGAAGAAAAAGAAAAATAAGTTTGATTTCTCAGAGGTAAACACGCAAGATTCCTCATGGATAGAAAAACTTTTGCCTTCCTATGCTAAGACTCTCGCACGAGAAAAAAAGAAATCTGAGTTTACTTTATCTAATAATGTTTTAGAAGCGTTCGGCCATCTGCAGGAGGCTATTGAGCCGATTGTGTCTACACCGGTTGGAGAACAAACGGTAGAAAAGTCTTTTGAAGTAAAAAAATGGGACAGAGACCCGAGAAAAGACCTTTTTCAGGGAAATGCGACACACTGCTGCATATCAGTAGGAGTAAAAGAAACTTTGCCCGGCGGAGGGGTTTACGGAACCCATCATCCAGAAACCATTTTACAATATTTAATCGATAAAGGCATTAATATAGCTGAAGTTGTTGATCCGGAAAGTGGAGATGTTATAGGCCAGACTTGGCTGTTTGTGGCTAAAAACAAAGAAGGAAAACCGATTTTGGTCGCAGATAATTTTGAAGTTAACAACCGTTATCCTGTGGGCAGTAATGTTAATAGAAAAATGAAAGACGCTATGTTTAAATTTCTAAAGAAATATGCGGAGGCTTCAAATATCTCAGAAGTTGTTTTGGGAACTGCCAGCACCAATGATGTAGAAACAACAGGTTTTCCTTACACAGATATCACTGGAATCGAGAAGCTTGGAGGTTATTTGAATGACAAATATTATTTAGAGGCGTTATTGAGGAATGAAGCGATCGTAATTTCCCAAGCCGCTTAAACCTAAAAAATAAATGGGAGTTTTAACAAGCCAACTTAAAAAACTTGATTGGGGGGTGGTTATTCCGGCGGTTTTGCTGGTTTGTTTTGGGTTGTTGGGAATTTGGAGCACCTGCGTGGCTAAAAACAGTTTTGGAAATTTTGAAAAGCAAAGTATTTTTTTTGTTTGCGGATTGCTGATTATGTTTGGCATAAGTTTTTTTGATTACAGGACCTTAAGAAATAATTCTCATTTAATTTTGTTTTTTTATGCAATTTGCGTAATTTTGTTGGCAGGGTTGCATTTTTTTGCTCCGTCGATTAAAGGAAGCAGAGGGTGGTATAAAATTGGATTTTTGTCTTTTGACCCAATTGAACCCACAAAAATTGTTTTGGTGGCGTTGCTGGCAAAATACTTTTCAATGCGCCACGTTGAAATGTATAAATTTAGAAACATTATTTTTTCCGGATTTTATGTTTTACTTCCGGCAATATTTATTTTTATAAAACCGGATTTGGGCGGGACAATGGTAATTATGTTAATTTGGCTTGGAATTTTGCTTGTTTCGGGAATTAAGGTAAATCACTTTTTAATTTTGGTTTTGTGTTTTGCTGTGGTTGCCGGAATTGCTTGGGGGTTTTTATTGAAGGATTATCAAAAACAAAGAATCACGGCTTTTATATTTCCTTATGACTATTTGGGGGCTTCGTGGAGCCAAAATCAAACAAAAATTTCAATTGGGTCGGGCCAATTTTTTGGCGAGGGTTTGGCAAAGGGAAGCCAGGTTCAATACGGATTTTTGCCCGAGCCCCACACCGATTTTATTTTTTCTGTTTTGTCTGAAGAGTGGGGAATGGCAGGAGACATTTTTTTGTTTGTTGTTTATGGTTTTTTGGTGTGGCAAATTTTGCATATTGCCATAAGGTCAAAATCAAACTTTCCAAGATTATTTGCCAGCGGTTTTGCAATAATTTTAACCGCCCAATTTTTTATAAACATAGGAATGAATTTATCCCTGCTTCCCGTTGTAGGAATTTATTTACCCTTCATAAGCTACGGAGGTTCGGCAATGATTTTTAATTTTACCTTTTTAGGAATTTTGCAGTCTATAAAAATTAGAGGATAATTTACGTAAATTTATGAAAAAAGATTTTAAAAAATGGATGTGCCAGAAATCAAAAATCAATAATGATAAAATACGCCCATTTTTTCACGAGCGCGATGTTTGGTTTTCATCACTTGGAGAAAATGTCGGATTTGAACAAGATGGAGGTGGAGAAAAATTTATGAGACCAGTTCTTGTTTTGAGAAAATTTAATAATGAAGTGGTATGGGTATTGCCACTTACGCGAACCGAAAAAACAGGTAAATATTATTTTTATGTTTCGTTAGCTTCTGACGATGGCAATGTAGACACCCGACAGAGTGTTGTTATTCTTACGCAAATCCGTTTAGTTGATGCAAAACGGTTGCAGTATAAAATAGGAACGGTCAAAGAGGATGATTTTGCAAAAATAAAAGAAGCGCTTGTAGCGCTCCTAAAATAGTTACTCCCGCTTTCGCGGGAGAGGGCCGAAGCCATTTGTAGGTTAAGTATACGCTTATTTGACCCCTTGTCAAGTTTTTTGTAGGATGTATAATTAGGTAATAGGTAATAGGTAATATTTTATTTCTAAATGAACAATAATTTTAAAAAGATTGCAATTGTAAGTTCTTTGGTTTTGATTGTTGTTTTGTTTGTTTCTTTTTTTGTATTGTTAATTTCCAAATCCCCCAATTTTTTTAAAGCCGCAATAACAACAACTTCAACAGCATCGTCCCCATCGTCCACGCCCGAACCCTCTGTGTGCCCAACACCTACTTGCCCTAATCCATCGCCTAATCCGTTGGGAGATACATATACTCAATTTACAGCAGCAAATGGTACGCCATCTGGTGCGCAAGAGTGTTGTAAAAATGGAGCTCTGGCTCCGGACCCTTCGGATTCTTCCAAACAAATTTGTGCCTTTAGTTGCAAAAGCAATAGTGATTGCCCCTGTGGTTATTGCAATAAGGGAGAAGAAATTGAAACCCCCGTTTATGCAGATGGTTTTTTATCAGAGTTGGACGTGAAAAATGCCAAACCTGGAGAAAAAATCAGTTATTCTTTTTTTGTTCAAAACAATACAGGTTATGATGCTAATTATGAAATATCTTCGGGTTCGGCAACAATAGACTCGCCAAAGTTTTTGTTGAGCTCCGGAAAAGATAAACAAGTAAACTTTTCATTACCGGTATCATCGTCTGACAGTTCCGCCAGTATAAGCGTAAAAGAAACCGGCTTGGATTTGCATTCACCAAAAAATTGCTTAAATCTTGTTTACAATGATGCCGGTGATCAGGATTCACCTGCATTTAAAGATTATGCCAATAGTCTTGTTGGAATCAATTATAGTGGATTTATGTCTTTTAATGTTGGCTTTGGGTCGCCATCATCAAAAAGTTCATTCAATGTTTTTTCTGTGGCAAACCCCGGAAATTCGGTTTGCTTTTCCGGAGAAGAGGATGACGCAACCGGATGCATTGATGATTTTATTGTTTCACACCCAAATGATTGTTTTAATCCATTAGACGATAATAAAAGCATAACTGTTAATGTTACCCTCAAAGCCGATAGCGGAAAATTGGGCGTATGTATGCCAACTTCTGCATCTGCTGATATTGCCTCTTACGACAGTCAACAGCCATACGAAGATGTGCTCGATTTTGATCAAATCGAAAATAAGTCCGGTGATACGATATTTGTGAATAGAGGCGATCAAGTGACTGGAAAAATGGGTGGCGACAACACGGCAAAATGCACTTTGACTTCTTCTCCGGAAAACGGCACCGAAAAGATAAACTCTGTTTCGTTAGATTCTTTAGGCCAAGCATACCAAACAACAAATGTAACTTCAAACACAAAAATTACATTTTCTTGCAAGCAACAAGATTCAACAACTGGTTCATCTGGTTCGACTGGTTCAACTGGTCAGGCGGGTTCAACGGGCTCAACAACATGTCCCGTTGCTACTTCGTCGCAGACGGTTTGCGTAAATAACGGTACGCCAGAGCCGCCCATTCAAGTGCCTCAACCTAAAAACTCTGAATATGTTGCTATGTTCACTGAATTTGAAAGTTCTAATATTTCTGATGCTGGTGAAAGTTTTGTAGATTATTTTCTTCATTATAATAGTCCAAAAGAGAAAATAGCGGTTGCCAATGTACTTCAAGCGATTGTTAATTGGTCGCAAAATCCAACGGCAAAGCCTGCTTTTGGAAGTAATCCGGTTTCATGGGTTGATATGAATATTTCACAGCAAAAAGGAATCGTAACTTTAGAAAAAAGGGTTTACCATCCTTCAAAAACTTATACATGTTTTTGGATACCTTATCAACCTGACGATACATGGTTTTATGCAATGGTGGCAGATACTCCTAGTGGTTATTTATTGTTCAGACAAAGAGATGATAGATTTATTACTCTTCAAGAGGGTGCGGAAAGTCAATTTTATGACTGGAGAGTGGAAAATTTGCCGGAGGGGATGCGTCTTTCTTCTGAGAATGCTAATCTTGATTGGTATCCATACGAATTCATTAGTAAGTTTCCAGCAGATGATCCGCACAGAAATGATGATAACGACAGCCTTTTAACTCACGAGATAATTGATCTTGGTCAAGTTGCTGCTGATGCCCATGCGCAAGCTGGAATGTTGGAATTTGCTTTACATTTAGTTCCATTTGGCACGGCTACCGATATAATAAATCAGAAGGGCGTATCGGCATGGAAGGAGGCGGGAATTTCCGCAGCGCGCGATGCAGTAATACTTTTGTCTGGAGGCCTACCTGGACTGGCGGGTAAGGCAGCTTTTTTGGGTAAATATGCTCAACCAGTAAGTACTTTATTAACGGTTGCCGACACCGGTTTTGCTGTTTCTGATGTGGGACGTGCATCTTGGGGAATTTATAAAAATGGTGCTAATGCCGGTGACATAGCTTTAATTTTAATACACAGCCCAAGAGGTATTCTTCTTGCTAAAGGAGTTATGGCAAAAATGGGCAATAGGGGGGCAGGGGCTGTTGAGGGGGTAGCTGCGGACGCCGAAGCCAATCTTGTAACAAAAATAAAGACAAATTTCAGCGTTGCTGAACATGCTAGGGGGGTTGGTTTGATTGAAAGTGATGCAATTCTTTTTAAAGAAGGATATGATGTTGTTGATGGCGTTGCAAAAACAATTAGTAGTGATCCAATTGCTGCGCTAGAGGCATTAAGAAAAAAAATGAATGTAAAATTCACTCCAGGAGAATACGCTTGGATTAATTCAAAAGTTTTAGTGAGCCCATATATAGAGATTACTGAACATGATCTAATGCAGTTCTCAGGATTTGATCCAAATTCGTTAGAGACATGGGTTATTAGTGATCTTGCTTCAAAGTATAAAAGTTTGCCGTACCGTAGAGGGAATCTCACAATACCAACTATGAACTATAATCCAATATTTAAAGCTCAAGTTGTTCCAGCCAACTTGGTTCTTGTTCTTCCTAATGCTTCTGGCGGTTATACAAGAATATCATTGTTTGGTAGTGGTGTTGATATCAATGGGATTGCAGGTCTCACAGCAGATCAGAAGCAAGTTTTGCAAATGTATGTTAAACATTTTTCAATGGGTAATCTTGAAGAAGCATCTCATCGTTTGGGCTATTTTCAGGCAGATCCCAAATATATAGCTAATATGCAGGCACTTGGTTATTCTCCAGCTGCCGATGCGGTTAATCATTATGCTTCACCTTTGACTTCCGATTTCATTGATTGGTTGAAAAAAAATAAGATAAATTATGACCCACTGTCAATTGGTGAAGCAGATGTGATGGCATTGTATATGCTTGCAGACCCTTCATTAGTCACACCAGCATTTATCAAAAACCATCCAGAAATAAGACCTTTGTTTGCGCAATTTTGGAATGAAGTTGTCGCGCCAAATTATGGTTTGCAACAAATTCATTTACCGCCTATTGGCCCAATAACGATAAATAATTTACCAAAAAATAATCTGGCGTCAATTTCTGGAGCGTTTGATGGGATTATTTAGAAAATAAAAAGTTTATTTGTGTTTCCGTTGCACGTTTTTGTGTTTTAAACACGGACTTATGGCGGATTAATTAATTTAATATTTCCAGCATTTCGTTCGGTGTTTTTCCGTTTAATCCGCAGTGTTTTGTATTATTGTATTTTTTATTCCAGATTTTCATTTTTTGTCTCAAATCTTCAAAGGATTTGAATTTGTTTTCGTCATAGAATTTCTCTTGATCAGTGCGGTGGCTTCGTTCAACTTTTCCATTCTGCGCAGGCTTGCCCGGGTCGATTAAGTAGTGTGGAATTCCGAATTCGTTATTTTAAAATCAACAACAGACATTAATTCTTTTAAATATGGGCTCTGGCACGAATTTAACGTCAATCTCAACCATTTCACCTTTCCTTAGCGGTATTTTAACAAAGTCCGGCTTGGCTTTTCGTGTTCTGTATTTTCTGGTTAATCCTTCATTTTTGATTATCTTTTGAATTGTATTGAAATGCACATTAATCCCTTCATCCTGCAAATCCCACATTGTTTTCAATGCACACTGTTTTTCTTTTTTCCTAATTTCAATTATTCTTTCTTTAATTCGGATTGGTGTTTCATTCGGGTTTGATTTGGGTCGGGTGGACTTCGGTTCCAATCCGGCTTCGCCGGATTTTTTGTAATTTGCAACCCATCTTTCCAATGTCCGTTTTCCGTATCTGCACAGCTTTACGGCATCGACCAATTTAATTTCTTTGTTGATGATGGGTAACACCCATCGCAACCTTTCTTCCTTTATTGTTTTTGGCATTTTGATACTCATGCTCCCACCTTACAGGGCAGGGGCAAAAACCGCCATATGTCTGTGTAGATTACCCTCTACACTTGACTCCATATCTTGATAATGTATAATGGAAGTAAGATAATATATCACCTCCATTAAACATTATTGATTATATGGATAATTTAGTCGCAAAACTATATCAAACAACTAAAACAATCCTAACTAATAAGGACTTATCTTTAATTTGGGAGGAAACAAATCCTGATAATTTAAAAGCTAAAACCGCTTATTACGTTAAGCAGGGAACACTGATTCGATTAACTCGAGGTGTTTTTGCAAAAGACAAAAATTATAACGTTAAAGAGTTAGCGGCCAGCATTTATACGCCATCATATATTAGTTTTGAGACGGCTCTTCGGGAAGCGGGCGTTATTTTTCAATACTACGATACAATTTTTGTAGCGGGCCCATATCCAATTAACAAAAAAATAGATAAAAATAGTTTTACTTATAGAAAAATGAAGGATAGCGTGCTATATAGTTCGATCGGAGTAAAGAGTGAAAATAACTATAGCATTGCCACCCCAGAAAGAGCATTTTTAGATACAATTTATTTGTTCCCTAAATATCATTTTGATGATTTAAAAGCAATAGATTGGGAGAGGTGCCAAGAACTTGTAAAGATTTACGATAATAAAGAGTTAATTAAACGACTCAATAAATACCAAAAACAATATGCTGAATAAAGAAAAGCATCAACTTATTATGGGGCGCATTTTGCAAGATATATATAGTGATACTACCATTGCTTCGTTGATTGGTTTTAAAGGTGGCACTTGCGCGTATTTATTTTATGAACTTCCTCGCTTTTCGGTGGATTTAGATTTTGATTTATTTACCACCGACGAAGAAACACAAAAAATTGTATTTGAAAAAGTAAAATCGATATTGATAAAATATGGAGAAATTAAAAACAGTCGCATAAAGCGTTTCACTATTTTCTCTTTGCTTTCATATGGTGATGCCGATCACAATATTAAAGTTGAAATAAATGTAAGAATGTTAATGCCTAACTTAAAAGAATATTACGAGTTAAAAGAGCATCTTGGAATTTCAATGTTGGTGGCGAAAAAAGATTATTTGTTTGGAAGTAAATTATCCGCATTAACTTTGAGAAGTGAAACAGCAATGCGCGATATTTATGATATTTGGTTTTTTGCTAAGAACAACTGGGATATAAATGTTGACGTGGTAAAAGCGAGAACCGGCAAAAGCATTAAAGAGTATTTGGCTGATTGCATAGTTATTATTGAAAAAGTAAAAGACAATGAAATTTTAAGAGGACTTGGCGAGCTTATAGGCGAAAAGGAAAAAGCCTGGGTAAAAACAAACTTACGAAAAGAGACCATTTTATTACTTAAAAACTACCAATCCGTATTTACCCTTGACACTTTTAAAAAAATAGAATAAGATTGATTTACATTAGGTTTATCTGATCAATAAACCGTTAAATAAGAAGTGGCTACTTTACTCTAAGGAAAATCTAACACCTCATTTTCGGTTATTTTTTTAAACCGAATTTTTTGTTGTTATGGCCGGACTTGACTTTTTTAATTTACATTAAAATTTTTATTAATATTTTTTAACTTGCAGGGTTGAACCTTCCTTGCAGCAAATTTTTAAATGGCAGAAAAAGTACAAAAAGTAAAGAACTTTTCAAAGTCTAAACTTCAGTTTTCAACTCCACACCTTTTGACAATGCAAAAGGAAACTTGGGAGGATTTCTGGAAGGTTAGAGTCAAAGAACTTTTAGAAGAAATCTCTCCAATCCGCGACTACACCGGAAAAGAATTTGAACTTTATTTTGGGGATTATAAGTTATCCAAGCCAAATTACAAAAACGGTTTGGATGCCAAAAAAAATAATGACTCTCTTGAGTCGGCTTTAAGGGTTAAAATCAAATTAGTCAATTTAAAGACCAAAGAGGTTAAAGAGCAAGAAGTTTATCTTGCTGATTTCCCCGTTATGACAGAGAGGGGGACTTTTGTTGTAAACGGAGTAGAACGTGTTGTTGTTTCACAGCTTATAAGAAGCCCGGGAGCTTTTTTTACAAACAGAAGTTGGAGAGGGAAAAATTATTTTGGGTCAAAAATTATTCCAAACAGGGGGGCTTGGCTGGAATTTGAAACAGAAGAGTCCGGATTTATTGGAGTAAAAATTAACAGAAAAAGAAAAGTTCCGGCAACAACATTGTTGATGGCTTTGGGTTTGGACAATGTTGAAAAAGTTGAAAAAGCTTTTGCCGATGTTGATACCGGAGACATAAAATATATAAAAGAAACATTAAAAAGAGATCCTTGCAAAGATCAGAAAGAATCTTTGGTTGAAATTTACAGAAGATTAAGGCCCGGGGACTTGGTAACTCCCGACACTGCGCAAGATTTAATTTTTAATATGTTTTTTAATTTTGACAGATATGACTTGTCGAAAGTCGGACGATGGAAAACATGGCTTCGTTTGCCCGGGATTGCTCCAAAAGATTTAAACAAAGAAATTTCAAAAGAAGAAAGAATTTTAAGCATTGAAGATTTGATTGAAGTTGTCAAAGAAGTTATTCGCTTAAATAACGACCCAATGGCAAAAGCCGATCAGGTTGACCACTTGGGAAACAGAAGGGTTAGGACATTGTCCGAACTTATTCAAAACAGATTGAGGGTTGGCTTGATGAGAATGGAAAGAATTATCAAAGACAAAATGTCCACACTTGAGGCAGACACAATTACTCCAATTCAATTAATAAATCCAAGGCCGTTAATGGCGGTTGTGAAAGAATTTTATACTTCTTCGCAGTTTTCGCAGTTTATGGATAACGAAAATCCGCTGGCGGAATTAGAACATAAAAGAAGATTAACAACAACGGGCCCCGGTGGCTTAACAAGAGAAAGAGCCGGTTTTGAGGTTAGAGATGTTCAGCCATCTCACTACGGAAGAATTTGTCCTATTGAAACACCTGAAGGTCCGAACGTTGGATTGGTGGGACATTTGGCAACTTTTGCCAGAATAAATCCTTATGGATTTATTGAGGCTCCATATTTTAAAGTAAAAAACGGAAAAATTACAGATGATGTTGAATATTTGTCGGCGCAGGAAGAAGAAAGGCACAATATTGTGCCCGCCTCGGTTCGTATGGATGAAAAAACCGGAAAGATTTTGGAAGAAATTCCGGGAAATAAAGTTGAAGCTCGTGTGAAGGGAGAACCGGCTGAAGTTGATATTTCAACAATTGATTATGCTGATGTTTCTTCAAAACAGTTTATTTCTGTTGCCACTTCTTTGATTCCATTTTTGCAGAATGACGATGCATCTCGCGCGCTTATGGGTTCGAATATGCAAAGACAGGCGGTGCCACTAATTAGACCAGAAGCCCCATTGGTAGGTACTGGAACAGAAAGGAACGTTGCCCGAGATTCCGGACAAGTTATTTTAGCTGAAGCAAATGGAACAATTAAAGAAGTCGATGCTAAACACATTTTGGTTCAGTATGAGGAAAAGGGGAAGAAATGGGAAGAAGATTATGAATTGCAGACGTTTGTAAAAACAAACCAATACTCTTGCTTTCACCAAAAACCAATTGTTGAAAAAGGTGAAGAAATTAAAAAAGGAGATGTTTTGGCCGATGGAGCCGCTATTTCTCATGGCAGGTTGGCTTTGGGCAGAAATATTCTGGTTTGTTTTTTGCCGTTAAGAGGAGGGGGATTTGAAGACTCAATTACAATTAATCAAAAATTAGTTAAAGAAGACGAATTTACATCAATTCACATTGAAGATTTTACTTGCGATGTGCGTGAAACAAAATTGGGCCCTGAAGTTACAACCAGTGATATTCCAAACGTTGGAGAAGAAAAATTAAAAGATTTGGACGAAGAGGGAATTGTAAGAGTTGGAGCCGAAGTTGGTCCAAACGACATTTTGGTTGGAAAAATTTCGCCAAAAGGAGAAGCCGAACTGACTCCCGAAGAAAGATTGCTTCGCGCAATTTTTGGAGATAAAGCCAAAGACGTTAAAGATTCTTCTTTGAGAATGGAGCACGGAAAAAAAGGAAAAGTTACAAACGTAAAAATATTTTCAAGAGATTTGGGACACAAGTTGGAGCCAGGAGTTTTGAAAAGAATTCAGGTTGAAATTGGAGAAATCAGAAAAGCCAAAGTTGGAGATAAATTGGTTGGACGTCACGGAAACAAAGGAGTTGTTTCAAGAATTTTGCCAGAAGCCGAAATGCCATTTTTGGCAGATGGAACTCCAATTGATTTGTGCATTTCGCCGTTATCAGTTCCTTCCCGTATGAACTTGGGGCAAATTTTGGAAACTCACTTGGGATGGGCGGCTCACAAATTAAATTATTTGGCAATTTCTCCGGCTTTGCTTGGAGCAAACAAAGAAGACGTAAAAGCAGAATTAAAAGAGGCGGGACTCCCGGAATCCGGACAAGTTACAGTTTATGACGGAAAAACGGGCTTGCCGTTTCCAAAACCAATCACTGTGGGCTATATGTATGTGATGAAACTTATCCACATGGTTGATGACAAAGTTCACGCCAGGTCAATTGGTCCTTATTCACTTATTACTCAACAGCCGTTGGGAGGGAAAGCTCAATTTGGAGGACAAAGATTTGGGGAAATGGAAGTTTGGGCATTGGAAGGTTATGGTGTTGCTCACACTTTGCAAGAAATGCTGACAATAAAGTCTGACGACGTTCAAGGAAGAGCTGCAGCTTACGAATCAATATTAAAAGGCGAACCAATCAGAAATCCAAACATTCCCGCATCTTTTAACTTGCTTGTTGCCGAGCTAAAATCCCTTGGCATGGCGGTCGAAGTTAAAGAAAAACCACGCGAACTTCGCGACGATAGAGAAGAAAGAAGAGATTATAGAGACGAGAAAAAATAAAATAAGATAAATTATTTTTTATTGGCAGGAATCTTTATAATATTTTCCAGATATTCAACTCTGCCTTCCAGTTTATCGAAATCGGATTGATGGACTACGTCGGCAAGTTGTCCCTTAATAAAAGTTAAATCTTTCTTTATGTCTTCAAACTTTTTATCAATTTTTCCGAATTTTTCGTCTTGTCCAGAAAAACCCTTCTGAACCATTTCTGCTAATTTATCGATTGTTATTTTTGCCATAAGATTATATTTATACTTCCATTATAGTCTTATCAAAATTTGTGTCAAATAATTCGTCATTCCCAACTTGATTGGGAATCCATGTTAATTCAATCTGGATTCCCGCCTTCGCGGGAATGACACGAAAAAAATATTAAATAAAACCAAAACCAATGCGAGTATTAGACTTAGAATCAATAAGAATCAAAATTGCTTCGCCCGACGACATTATGTCGTGGTCTCATGGTGAAGTGACCAAGCCGGAAACAATAAATTATAGAACACAAAAGCCCGAAAAGGATGGGCTTTTTGATGAGAGGATTTTTGGGCCGGAAAAAGATTACGAATGCGCTTGCGGAAAGTACAAGAGAATTCGTTACAAAGGAGTTGTTTGCGACAGATGTGGAGTTGAAGTTACAAAGTCTTCTGTAAGACGTGAAAGAATGGGGCACATCAAATTATATACTCCAGTTTCTCATATTTGGTTTTTGAGGGGCGTTCCATCTCGAATGGGATTGGTTTTGGACAAATCTTCTCAACAGCTTGAAAAAGTTATTTATTTCTCTTCATATATTATTACAAAAGTTGACACAGTGGCCCGCGACAGGATTATGGAGGCAATTGAAGAAGAATATAAATCCAAAGTCAAAAAAGAAAAAACAGAAGCGGCTAAGACAGAATTGAAACAAGCCAGAGAAAAAGCCAAAGAAGAACTTTTGGAAATTAAAGAATTGAAAATTTTGAGCGAAGTTGCCTACATGACTCTTTCAATGAAATTTGGAGAGGTTTTTGAGGCAGGCACCGGAGCTGAAGTTGTCAAAAAATTATTTGAGCAAATTGATTTAGAAAAAGAAACAGAGTTAATCAGAAAAGAAGCTCAAGAAGCGCCTCCGGCAATGAAGAAAAAAGTTTTAAGAAGATTAAAACTTTTCCAGGGAATGTTGAAAGCCGGAGTCAGACCGGAATGGATGTTTATGGATGTTTTACCTATTTTGCCGCCTGATTTGAGGCCAATGGTTCAGCTTGACGGGGGCCGATATGCTTCTTCGGATTTAAATGATTTATACAGAAGAGTTATCAATAGAAATAACAGATTAAAATATTTGCAGGAAATTTCGGCTCCGCCAGTTATTGTGCGAAACGAAAAAAGAATGTTGCAGGAAGCTGTTGACGCTTTGATTGACAACGAAATGAGAAAAGGCGTCACAACAACCGCCACAACGGGAGGTAAGAGATTGTTAAAATCTTTGGCTGCAATGCTTGCCGGAAAACAAGGAAGGTTTAGACAAAATTTGCTAGGAAAACGTGTTGATTATTCGGGAAGGTCGGTTATTGCAGTTGGCCCGGAATTGAAATTCTCGCAGTGTGGTTTGCCAAAAACATTGGCTTTGGAAATTTTCAAACCGTTTGTTATTAAAAGAATTTTGGATAAAGAATTAGCTTTCAATATCCGTGGAGCCGTCCGTTTAATAGAAGAAAAAACTCCCGAAGTTTGGGCAATTTTGGAAGAAATTATCAAGGATAAATTGGTTTTGCTAAACAGAGCTCCAACTTTGCACCGGCTTGGTATTCAGGCGTTCAGGCCAATTTTAACAGAGGGAGAAACAATTAAATTGCATCCTTTGGTTTGCGAATCTTTTAACGCTGACTTTGACGGAGACCAAATGGCAGTTTATTTGCCCTTGTCTGACGAAGCTCAAAAAGAAGCCCGAGAAATTATGCTTTCAACATTAAATTTGTTGAGACCTGCAACCGGAATGCCGGTTATGGGGCCCTTTAGAGACATTGCTTTGGGATCTTACTTTTTAACTAAATTAAAAGAGCCGGCGAATGAAAAAGACGTAAAAGTTTATTCTTCTGAATCTGAAGCAATAAATGCTTTAGAATATGGATTTTTGACTCAAAATGACAAAATAAAAGTTCCAAATCCAAAATTCACAGACAGAATTGAATTGATTGAAACATCTGTAGGAAGATTAATTTTCAACTCAAGTTTCCCAACAGATTATCCTTATATCAATAAATTAATCGATAACAAGGCATTGAAGGCCTTAGTAAGAGAAGTTATTGAAAAATATTCAAATGAAGATGCGGTTGTAATTATTGATAAGGTAAAAACGCTTGGGTTTGAATATTGCACGCTGTCTGGAGTAAGCTGGGGAATGGATGATTTGATTGTTCCAAAAGAAAAACCGGCTTTGATTGCCGCAGCCGAAGAAGAAGTCAAACAAATTGATGCTCACTTTGAAAAAGGATTGTTGAGCCCGGAAGAAAAAACCTCGCAGAAAATTTTAATTTGGCAGACAGTCAAAACAAAGTTGGAAACTTTGCTGAAAACAACTTTACCGCCGGATGGACCCGTTATGAATATTATTTCAGCCGGAGCCCGAGCTACTTGGGCCCAGCCGGTGCAGATGGCCGGAATGAAAGGTTTGGTTAATAATCCTTCCGGAGATATTATTGAATTGCCGGTAAAATCTTCGTTTACAGAAGGTTTTAATGTCTTGGAATATTTCATTTCAACTCACGGAGCCAGAAAGGGAACTGCCGATACTGCTTTAAGAACTTCCTCGGCAGGATACTTAACAAGAAGGTTGGTTGATGTTGCTCACGACGTTATTGTTACAGAAGAAGACTGCGGAGACAAAACGGGCTTGGTTATGTACCGAAAAGATGCGGACAATTTAGATCAAAACTTTATTTTCAAATTGGTCGGACGCACCGTTTTGGAAACAGTTGAACACGCAAAAAAAGTTTTTGTTAAAAAAGGAGAAATAATAAACTGGCAAATTGCAAAAGCCATTGTTGATGAAATTGGAATTGAAAGAGTCACAGTTGCCTCGGCATTAACCTGTAAATCAAATCAAGGATGTTGCCAAAAATGTTACGGCTGGGATTTGGGCAGAAACACAGATGTAAAATTGGGTGAAGCAGTTGGAATTGTTGCCGCTCAAGCCATTGGAGAGCCGGGCACACAGCTTACTTTAAGAACTCACCATTTGGGAGGTATTGTTGGCGCCGGTGACATTACGCAGGGTTTGCCAAGAATTGAAGAAATTTTTGAATGCCGTGCTCCAAAAGGAGAAGCCATAATGTCTTTAACCGAAGGAAAAGTTGTGAACATAAACGAAGAAACCAGAGTTGTTACAATTAAACCCACCGAAACTAAAAAAGACGGCAAAAAAACCAGCAAAAAAGAATTTATGGAATACAAAATTCCGGGCAGAATTGCAATTATGGTTGAAAAAGGCCAGGACGTTAAAGAAAATCAGCCGCTTTGCGAAGGAAGCTTGGATTTGAAAAAACTTTATAAATCTGCCGGAGTTGAAGCAACCCAAAGATATATTTTACAGGAAGTTCAAAGAATTTATTCTTCGCAGGGAGTTGATATTCACGACAAACACATTGAAGTGATTATCCAAAAAATGTTTTCAAGAGTAAGAATTAAAGAAGAGGGGGATTCTGAATGGATAAGAGGCGAAGTTGTTGAAAGGGTTATTTTCAACGAAGAAGTCGAAAGATTAAAAAAACAAAAGAAAGAAGCACCAACAGCCGTTCAAATCCTGCTTGGAATTTCCGAAGTTTCTCTAAACTCCGAATCCTTCCTGTCCGCCGCCAGTTTCCAGCAAACCTCCAGAGTCTTAATTAAAGCCAGCTTAGAAGGCAAAGAAGACAAATTAAGAGGCCTAAAAGAAAACGTAATAATCGGAAAATTAATCCCAGTAGGAACAGGATTTATTCCCAAGGTTAAAGAGAAAGAGTAATTTTTCTCTAAAAACAAGCCCCCGAGTAGGGGGTTTTGTTTTGCCTAAGATGCGTAATAGATAATTAGAAAATGTTACCGTAATTAATTGTGATTTTCCGGATAATTTTGGGTTTTTCCGTATTTCTTTTGTATTTCGTATAATATTTTTTTTAGCCGATCGATTTCTTTTTT
>Ga0114951_10002517_pt1 | contig 20608 bp, 21 predicted proteins | sample AM7aDNAmetaG_FD_88677 | JGI IMG/M metagenome (GOLD analysis project Ga0114951, IMG submission 88677) | Freshwater microbial communities from Finland to study Microbial Dark Matter (Phase II) - AM7a DNA metaG | ecosystem: Environmental > Aquatic > Freshwater > Lake | place: Finland: Lake Alinen... | reverse complement strand
GGTGCTGCGAGGGAAGATAAGAAAAGTCGGCGGATCCTTGTCTTTCCCCTGAGCGAGCGAGCCTGCGGACGGCCGCGGGCGACGCGACAGTCAAGGAATCCTTGTCTTCCCCCTTTGCACCACCCCGCGCCCGAGCCGCCCGAGCCGCCGGGGCCGCCGCGGCCGCCCGCGCGCCTGCCGGGAGCGCTGCCGGCTGTGCACCCGCCGGGAGCGCGATTCGTGGCTCACCGGAGCCTGAGCGACGGGGATGGTCATGAGCGGCCATTGACCCACGCGGGGGGGAGCTTGTGAGGAGTCGCAGATCGCCGATCTCCAGGATCCTGACGAGCGCGTTCGCGCGCGCTGCGGGCTGCCCGGGCCTGCGCTCGCGCACGCGGGGCAGCCTCACGTGAGCGCGCGCAGGGCGCAGCCGACGAAAGACGAGGCTCACGCGCAGGGCGCCGCCGCGGATGAGCGCCCGAGCGGCAGCGAGCACTTCGGCAGCCGGCGCTCGCCGGCCTGGGTGCTCGTGCCTGCCGTCGTGATCGTCATCGTCGCCATCCAGCTAACGCTGCCGCCCACGGTGACGATCGGGCCGCTGTGGCTGATCCCTCTGATCGAGCTCGTCGGGATCCCCCTCGGCATCGCCATTCGCGCCTGGCCGCGCCGCGACGGCACCTGGCGGACCGACCGCTTTATGGACCGGTCGATGGACGTCTATCTGTGCTTTCTGGCGGCAGCGAGTGCGCTCAACGCAGTCCTCCTGCTGACCACGCTGCTGTCGGGCAGCGAGGACTCCCCCGTGCGCCTGCTTCTGGCGGGGTTCGGGGTGCTGGTCATCAACGTGTTCACCTTCGGTCTGATCTACTGGTGGATCGACGGCGGCGGGCCGGTGAAGCGGGCGACCGGCCAGGTCGTGCAATGGGACTTCCAGTATCCCCAGCAGGCGTCCGGCCCGGAGCAGACGTCTGGACAGGCGTGGACGCCCAGGATGCTCGACTACTTCTACACGGCGTACACGAACATCATCGCCTTCAGCCCCACCGACACGATGCCGCTGACCCACCGGGTGAAGCTGCTGTTCACCCTGCAGTCGGCGATCTCGCTGGTCACGATCCTCGTGACGGTAAGCCGCGCCATCAACATGATCCCCGTCGGGTAGCCTGGTCCGCGGCGCGCGGACGTCGCGGCTCACGGACGTCGCGGCTCAAGGACGTCGCGGCTCGCGCGCACGCGGCCGCCGCGCCGGCCCGGTCTTCTCCGCGCCTCACCCCCCGCCGCGCCGCTGATTCCCGGCGCCGCCGGAGGGGCCGGGAGCGGCGTAGTAGTCGGGCGGCGAATAGAGGATGTCGACGCATTCATTCATGGTGGTGGTGCCTTCATCCGGGAGGGCGCCGGTTTCGACCAGCGCATCGAGGTACTTCTCCATGCCGTACTGCGCCGCGAACAGGCACGGCGTGCTGTACATGACGATCGAGACCCCGGCGTCCTGCAGCTCCTGAACCGTCCAGTTGGGCGACTTGCCCCCCTGAATCTGGTTCACCATCACGGGCGCGTCTGTGCGGTCGACGACCCGGCGCACGATCTCGAGGTCGTGGACGGCCTCGACCATGACACCGTCGGCGCCCGCCTCGACGTACCTGACGGCACGCTTCAGGCCGTCCTCCATGTCGGTCGCATCGGTGCGGGCGATGACAAAGAGGCTGCGGCGCGCGGCCAGCGCGCTCTTCAGCTTCTTCGCGAAGCGCCCGCGCGGCAGCACCTGCTTGCCCTCAAAATGGCCGCAGCGCCGCGGGCGCTTTTGATCCTCGATCATCACTGCCGAGACGCCGGCGGCTTCGAGCTGGCTGATCGTGTTCGCCGAGATCACCTCTTCGCCGAAGCCGTCATCCACGTCCACCAGCAGATGGGTGTCGGGCACGACGTGGCGCACGCGGCCGGCGAGATCCTGGATGTCGCGCCAGCCGACGTAGCCGATGTCGGGCAGGCCGTACTGGCTTGCCGCAAAGCCGAAACCGCTGCAGAAGACGCCCTCAAAGCGCTTGGCCGCGACCAGCGCCGAAAAGGCATCGTGGATCCCACAGAGAGCGAGGATCTTGCCGGTGCGAATACGCTCGCGAAACGCCTCACCGGCCGCGGTCCCAAACAGCGGCGACGACGACACCTGCCTGAACCTGAACAGTGGATCCATCGGTCCTTCTCCTGGGATCGCCGGGATGAGGTTTCTCCGCTCGCGCGTGCCTGCGCGAAAGCGCTGCGGAGCAGGTCTGTGGCCCTGCATTCTAGCCGACGCTCGGGGACGCTTGCGCCCCCGCCGGGCTGAGCCATATGGTTGGGGTTCCAACCAAGCAGGGTCGGCGAGATGTGCACGGCCCGGCAGACACAGGAGCGACCCATGTCCGACGAACCTGTTTTTCTCTTCCTTGCAACCTACGACACGGAAGCCGACGCGAAGCTCGACTACGACGCCGTCAAGGAGCTCCACTCCGCCGGAGTCATCGGCACCTACGACGCCGCCATCATCACCAAGGACGCCGACGGCAAGGTGAAGGTGCACAAGCACGAGAAGCCCACCCAGCACGGCGCCTGGACCGGCGTCGCCGTGGGCGCCGTCGTCGGCATCCTCTTCCCGCCCGGACTCATCATTGGCGCAGCCATCGGCGGCCTCGCCGGCGGCACGATCGGCCATTTCTGGAAAGGCATGTCGCGCAAGGACGTCATGGAGCTCGGCGAGCTGATGGACGAAAGCTCCGCAGCCCTCCTGATCGTCGGCAAGTCGAAGCTCGACAAGGCAATCGACAAGGCCATCACGCACGCCGTCAAGACGGTCGAGAAGGAGATCAAGGCCGACCAGAAAGAGCTCGACAAGGAAATCAAGCAGGCCGAGAAGGAAGCGGAGGAGGAAGCCAAGTAAGAGATCCGCTCAGGCAGCACGTACAAGGGCGGCGGGGCCTCAAGGCCCCGCCGCCCTTGTACGTTCCGGAGCTGGCGATCGGGGCGGCTCAGAGCAAGCGTCGCACGGCACGCGCTACTTGAGAGCGTCCAGGGCCTCCTGGGCGCCGTCGCTGCTCATCGTGTACTTCTGCGCGTCCGACGCGCCTGTGCGCGGCCACTGCGTGCTGTCTTTGGCGACCTTGTCCACGGCCCAGATCTGGGTGTTGCCCTGCAGATCGCTGGTCGCCCAGACGCCTGTCTGGTTGGCGGCGCCCTTGGACGAGAACTCCATGGCGATGAAATAGAGGCTCGCGGCGTCCGTCGACTTGACGACGACGCCGCGCACGGGGGTCATGCCGCCGTCCAAGATCTGCCCCTTGGCGATGGCCGTGAGAATGGCCGTGGCGGCCGGAGTGGCCCTGCTCGAGGACCCTGAGCTCGCCCCCGGGGAGGCCGAGCCCGAGGCGGCCCCACCCGAATCACAGCCGATGAGAGCGATAGCCAGAAGCGCCGCTGCGGCGGCGGCGGCGAGCACATACGATGAGCGCAGCTTCATGAGGAGATCCTTCCGGTGGTCGTACGCGCAGCCCGGCGACGCGGCGCCGGCGATATGGCCCGCGGACGCCGGCAGGCATGCGGACGATCGCCGGCAGACCCGCGATGCCATCGTGAGCAGCGGCTTCAATCTGTGAACATCGACGCGCGGGCGATCAGCGCGGCCGCCGGCCGCCCTTCTCGATGCCCTTGGCCTCGGAGACGTACGGGATGAGGGCCATCTCACGAGCGCGCTTGATGGCGGTCGCAAGCTGGCGCTGGTGGCGGCGGCAGGTGCCGGTGACGCGCGGCGACTTGATCTTGCCTCTGTCGCTGATGAAGCGGCGCAGCGCGGTGAAGTCCTTGTAATCGACCTCGTCGATCTTCTCTTTGCAGAAGTGACAGAAACGACGGCGGGAGGGGTCGAATGGGCGGCCCCTCTTCTTGTCGGCTCTCGGCCTGGCCTTTGTGCTCGGCATGCTCTTGTCCTTTCTCGGCCGCCCCCCGAGTGGGCGCAGCCTGCGACTCGTAGGGGAGAGTCTGCCGGGATATCGGCCGCGGTGCAAGCCCGGGGTGCCGCGCGACCCGGCCGCGGCCGTCACCCGGGCGCCCAAGAGAAGGGCGGGCGGCGGGCCAAATGGCCCGCCGCCCGCCCGGCGGCTCCTCACAGAAAGGCCTCGCAACGATCGCGAGACCGCCTGAGTCAGTCTACTTGACGGCCTTGAAGAGCACCCACTTGGACGTGGTCTTGCTGCCGCCGATCAGGTTGAAGAACGATGCGTTCGCGCGATAGCCGCCAACCTTGGTGGGCTTGTAGGTGAAGGAGAAGCGCATGGCGCCGCCGAGGAACCCCAGCGTGGCGGTGCCGGCCTTGACCTGGATCCACTTGCTGCCCTTCTTGAGCTGGATCGCCCAGCCAACGTTCGTGGCCGCCGTATCGATCGGGGTGACCCCGCCGCTCAGCGTGATGGTCTGCTTCAGCTTAACGGTCTTGGGCGGCGCCAACGTGTCGATGGCAATCGTCGGCTGCACACCGACCGGAACGCCGTGACAGCCCGGAGTGGTGCCGCAGCCCTGAGTCGCGTGCGCCGAGGTCGCAAGGATGGCGCTTGGGCCACCGTGGCACTTGCCGCACGCGGCCGGCAGCGGCGGCGTGTCCGTGCTCGTGGCATGGCAGTTGGTGCAGGTTGCCATGACGGCGGAGTGGCTGGGGTTGTTGTGCACTGAATCCTTGCTGTGACACTTGACGCAGGGGCCGATGCCGCTTGCGGCCTGGGTGAACGTCGGCAGCGCGAGTGCTTGCTGCGCCAGGATGCCGAACACCGCGACAAGGGCCAACGCCAAGAAGACGACGGCCAATGAGCGGCTGCGGCGCGGAGTGTGCTCAGTTTCTCGATGCATGGAGCCTCCCCAAGTTCGCTTTCACAGTCGAGCGTAGAGCCTAAGTCTCTCTGTTCGCGAGGATTGGTGCAAGCGCCTGCACCGTTTGCGAGAGGCCGGCGTCAGCAGAGCGCCGCCGCGGCCAGGTCCGCCCCCGCGGCTTCCAGCAAGCGGCGCCCCGCCTCGCGCGCCGTCGCGCTGGACGCCGACGAGGAGATGAAGGGCACGCTGCGCCACGACAACGACGCGGCGCTGCTCGACCAGGCGCAGCCCAGCTCCGTGCAATCGAGGTGCAGCTGCCAGCAGGCGAGCGGCGTGCGGCCGTCGTCCAATGCGGTGCCCGGCGGGCACGCATGCGTGGTGAGCACGAACGAATGCCCGCACGCCTCGAGGACGCGTTCGCCGGAGGCCGCGATGCACCTGGCGTGGTCCTCGTCGGGTGCGCCCAGCGGGTCGTTGGTCCATCGCCAATCCATGGCGGCTCTCCTCTCCCGTGCGGAAGCCAGCGTGCCGTCATGAGAAGCCGCGTCGACCTTACGTCCCAAGCATACCCTTTTGTGTGGCGGGACCCTCGCCCGCGAGCCGGCCGCAGCATCCGGGCCGGCGATAGGCGGCCAAGCCGCTCACGTGAGCGCCTCCTCGCGCCCGGCGGCGTCGATGCGCGTGGTCTCGCCGGGGCCGAGGACGCGCACGTCGACCCCCGGCGCAAGATGGGCCGCGTACCGCTCGAACGCCACCGGCCAGCCGCCGAAACGCGCGTTGAACGCCGGCGGCAGCCACGGCGGATACAGCGTGCCCCAGTGGATCGGCACCGCGACGGCCGGCCGCAGCAGGCGCAGCGCCTTGGCGGCCGTCAGGGGATTGAGGTGATCCTCGGGCAGGCGCGGTCCCCACCCCCCGACGGGAAGCAGCGCGAGGTCGAGGTTGTCGGCCAGCCCCGCCATCTCGTCGAACAGGCCGGTGTCCCCGGCGAAGTACGCCGTGAGCCGGCCCTCCACCAGGTACCCCAATGAGTTGCCCGGCGTGGCCATGGGGTGGCGCGTGATGCCGTGCACGGCGGGCACGGCGGTCAGCCGCACGCCGCCGATGTCGCGGCTCTCCCCCACCTCCATCTCGGTCACGTCCGCGAACCCGAGACGCTTGATCAGCCGTTTCGTCGCCTGCGGCGCGAGCACCGGCGTGTCCTTGTCGATGAGGCGCAGGGACGGCACGTCGAGGTGGTCGATATGCGCGTGCGAGATGACCACCGCGTCGAGGTCGCGGTAGACGCTCGCCGAAGGCAGCGGGCTGTGGCGGATGAGTGCGCCCACGCGCCGCCGCAGCAGCGGGTCGGTGAGCACGCGCCTGCCGTCCACCTCGAGGAGGACGGTGGAATGACCCACAAAGGTCGCCGCCAGTGAGGCGGCCGCGGTCTTCGCGCTCATGAGCAGACCCTATCGCGCGAAGCGCCGCCGCGCAGCGTCGGGCGCCATGGGTTCGGTCCTGCTTGCTGCCGGGGCGGATTCGGGCGAGAATCCTTGGTGGCGAATCCACAACCCCCTGAAGGAGACCTTCCATGGCGTACGCAGAGGATTTTGAGAGAGCCCTCCAGGTGGGCCGTCCCCCCAACATCCGGTCCCTCTTTCCCAACTCCCGGGCGCTGCTCGTCAGCGGCAAGGTCGTCGACCGGGCGATGCGCGCGAAGGGCAAGGCCATTGCCATGGCGGCGAACGGGCGCAACTCCTTCGTCGTCCGCGGGGCGCTGCGCGCCGCGCAGCGGGCCAACGCCGCCATCATCATCGAGATCGCCAAGTCCGAAGGCGGGCCGAAGGCCTACTGCGCGGTCAACTACTGGAACATGGCGCGCATCGTCGATGCCCTGTGCAACGAGATGGGCATCACCATCCCCGTCGCCATCCACGCCGACCACTACGGCATGAAGAACGACAAGGACCTCGCGCAGGCCCTGGTCGAGATCCCCACGATGTTTGAGGCGGGCATGACGTCCATCGCCATTGACGCTTCCCACCAGCCCAACGACCAGAACCTGCTGGCCAACCTAGCCGTCAACTCGAAGATCCCGGCATGGGCAGGGCTGGAGACCGAGATCGGCGAGATCAAGGGCTCGACCGGGCTCTCCACGCCGGACGAGGCGCTGTTTCTCATCCAGGGGCTCAACGCGCACGACATCTTCGCCGACTGGATCGCGCTGAACAATGGGACCACCCACGGGATCGAGGCGTCCGACGCCGGCATCCAGGTCGGCCTCACCGCCAAGGTCCACGAGGCCCTCACGCCCTACAACGTCAGCGGCGCCCAGCACGGGACCTCGGGCAACAGCTCCGAGCGGCTCCGCGAGATCGCGGCCAAGACCCACACCACCAAGGCCAACGTGGCGACCGCCCTCCAGATGATCTCCTGGGGGCTCGAGGTCAACGACTACGGCAACGCGCAGCTCGACGCCGACGGAAACTTCATCAAGGTCGTAGGCGAGGGCGTGACCGAGGAACTGTGGGCCGAGGTGGTCGCCTACGCCGACGAGAAGGGCTGGAAGAAGGGCGACTACAAGAACCTCAACCTCCCGTTCGAGAGCAAGTTCCTCGCCCAGCCCGCGGAGATCCGCGAGCGGATGGCCCAGCGCGTCGAGGACTTCGTCTACAAGATGCTGACCGAAGTCCTGGGCACCGCGGACACCGCGCCTCTCGCCGTCGAGGCCATCCTGGCCGCCGGGTCCTACGACCTCGGCGCCAAGGTAGGGCGCCTTGAGGACCCCGCCGACTGGACCGACGCGAAGATCGTCGAGAAGGCGAAGGCGCTGGACACCGACAAGGGCGCCGCGGGCAACTTCGACGATTGAGGCGCGACGGCGCGGTCAGAGCTGCGGCGAGTCTTTGGCGAAGATCTCGTAGTCCGAGACCAGATGGTAGGGGCCGTCACTCGACCCTCGCGCCCAGCACGTCGCGGATGTGCGCGAGGGCGCGGCGGTCGAGCTCCTCAGCGTCGTGCCCCGGCGCGTCGTAGGTCTCCACCAGGCCCTCCTGCACCACGACCTCGTAGCCGCGCATGCGCAGGTCGTACACCGCGTACATCACGCAGATATCGGTGCAGACGCCGGCGACCTCGATCACTTCGGGCGCCAGCCGCTCGAGGACGGCGTCCAGCTCGGTATCCTGGAAGCCTGAGAACGTGTGCTTGCGCACCACGGTGCCGCGGTCGGCGAGCTCCTTGAGCTCCGGGACGACCTCGTCCTCCCCGGAGCCCTTCACGCAGTGCTCGGGGAACATCTTGAACTCCGGGTCGTCCGGCACGTGCGTGTCGACGAGGAAGACGAGCGGCACACCCTCCGCCTCCGCGGCGGCGAGGTGCGTGCGCAGGCGCGCTACGAGGGGGTCGTAGCGCGGGCTGCAGAGCGCGCCGTGCCGGCAGAAGCCGACCAGCATGTCGACGACGACGATCGCCCGGCGTCTCCGTGTGGACCTGTCCATACCGGTACAGTACCCCAGGCCCGGGTCCAGGTGTGAGCCGGGGCGAGCTTCACATGCACGTCCCGCGCGCCGCTCACGCTCTCGCCGGCAAGGCCGGCGGCGGCGTAGCGGCTGTCGCCGGCGGGCGGCGTCACGAGGACCCTGGGGGGCGACTCCCTTCACCGGCTGGTCGCTCTCGTCGAGCGTCGCGTTGACAGTACTTCCGCCGCGGTCCGGCCGCTGAGTGGGCCGGACGGGCCTGACGCGGGCTCGTGCCGCTCGTCGACGAGGGGTGGGCGCCGCTGTCGCGGCGCCCACCCCTCGTCTGCCCGGGAGCGGCTCGCCGGCCGTCAGTTGGGCGACATGACGATGCTGTAGGCGTAGTTCCCGTTCGAGATGTTGGGGCCGTTGGCGCTGAACAGCCAGGCCGAGTCCGGCGTGGCGATCGAGGGGTAGGTCCCGCTCATCGGGGTCACGATCGAGTACCCGGGGCCGCCGATCCACCAGTTGTTGCCGTCTGCGTTACCCTGGCCGAAGGCGATCGTGTAGCTGCCGTTGGCCGTGAGCGTGCCGCTAAAGGCGAAGTTGAGGTTCGGCGGCGTGGTCGTGGTGACGCCGATGCCGATCTCGTTGCCGGAGCAGAACGAAGTGAACCACTGCGCCGGCGGCGTCGAGTTGGAGCGGCCGACGTTGATGGTGATGATGAAGCACGGAGGCCATTGGCCGTTCGGGGTCAGGCACGACCCCGTGCTGGTGCTCCAGCCGTCGTAGGGCTGGTTGGTGGTGTACACGATGGAGTCGAGCTGGAAGCTCATGCCGGCGGGCAGGGTCAGCGGGTTGCCCTGGGCGGTCTGCTGCACCAGCCAGACGCTGTTGCCGTGCGACTCCGTCCCCACCTCCGTGTACTTGAGCACCGCGCCGCCGTCCCCGGCGGCGAAGGCGCGGTAGGGCGTCGGCGCGGCGGAGGCGGCGGAGGCGGAGCCGCCCATGAGCGGCCCGGCGTCGGTGACGGGGGGCGCGTCGAGGGCGCGCAGGGTGGCAACGCCCGGGCTCTCTTCGAGCTTCCAGGTGCAGCCGCCGTCCTCAGTGCCGAGGAGCTCGCCGGAGGAGAGCGCGATCCAGCCGCGGGCGGCGGAGGCGAAGTCGACGGCGAGGCAGTCGCCGAGCCCGGAGGGGGTCTCCTGGCGCTGCCAGCTGAGGCCGCCGTCGGTGGTGCGCAGAACGAGGCCCTGCTCGCCGACCGCCCAGCCCTGCGTCGCGCTCTGCATGACGACGTCGCTGAGGCCGGCGCCGGCGGCGAAGGCGCGCTGCCAGGTGGCGCCGCCGTCGCTGGTGCGCAGGATCAGGCCGCGCGGGCCCACGGCGACGCCGTGCGCGGAGTCCGTGAAGTCGACGGCGGCAAGCTCGGCGCCGGCGCGGGAGCGCCGCCAGGTGAGGCCGCCGTCGGCAGAGGCGAGCACGGCGCCGCCGGCGCCCAGCGCCCAGACGCAGTTCGCGCCCACGAGGTCGAGATCGACGAGGGCCGGGGCGGCGCTCCTCGGCGGTCCGGCTGCGGAGATCCGCGGGGCCCAGGTCTGGCCGCCGTCGGCGGTCGCGTAGATGAGGCCCCGGCCGCCGGCGACGCCGGCGAGGAAGCCGTGCTGGCGGTCGGCGAACTGCACGGCGCGCCATTCGGTCTCGCAGGGGGCGCCGGTCTGCTGGCGCTCCCAGCTTACGCCGCCGTCGTGGCTGTAGTAGAGGGCGCTGCCGGCGCCGGCCACCCAGGCGGTGCCGCCGTCGAGGGCGCAGACGGCCTTGAGGTCATCGCGGAAGCTGTGCTGCGGGGCGACGGGGTTCTGGAGCTGCCAGGGGGCCTCGGCGGCGAGGGCCGGCGCGGCGGTGCAGGCGGCCAGCGCAAGTGCCGCCGCGGCGGCCTGCACGAGGCGCCGCCATATGGTCTTCCTTGTCATAGTCCCTCTCCTGTCAGTGCCGCCGGCGTCGCCGGCCGCGATTGCGCGCAGCATCCTTATGGGACCCGGCCTCACTGGTACCACACAAACATGAAGCCGTCGTAGTTGCCAGTCGAGGCGGTCCCCATGCTCCAGGTCCCGTCGGCCGTGACGAGCTGGTCATAGTGGGGCTTGCTGAACGTGGCGCTCCCCATCCACCAGTTGTTGTCGCTATCGTAGTCGCCCTGCCCGAACGCGACGTCGGTGGAGCTCGAGCCCGTGGTGAGAGTCCCGTAGAAGGCGAAGTTCAGGTCGCCCGGCTCGCTGTTGGACATGCCGTTACAGAGCGCGATGCCGTTGGTGTACGAGGCAAAGAGGTCGGCCGGGGTATTCGTGTGGTGCCGCCCGGCGATGAAGTCGATGGCGTAGTACTCGCCGCTGTTGGTCATGCTGTTGTCGTCGCCGGTCTTGGTCGTCCAGCCGTCGTAGGGCTGACCGTAGGTGATGGCGAAGTCGGCGAGGTCGAACGAGAAGTCCGTCGTCCGCGGGCAGACCGGGTCGCCGCTGTAGCTGGGCGGGTTGTAGTACCCGGCATAGTCGATCGGGTACAGGTACACCCAGTTGTCATGCGTGGACGTGCCGGAGGCGATGTACCGGGACACGCTGCCGTCGGCGGCGACGATCCAGCCGCGCGTCGGGTCGGTGCTCTCGTCGCCGCGCCCGGTCGCGGCGGTCGCCTTGGCGACCCTGGCGGCCTCGCGAGCCGCCTCGGTACCGTCCGGCGGCAGGGCGAAGTCGACGTCCTGCAGCGCGCCGAGGTCGCCGAGGTTGTGCTTGACGACGTGCCAGCTGCGGCCGCCGTCGCCGGTGTCGAGCAGCTTGCCGTTCGACAGCGCGACCAGGCCGTGCGTCTCCGAAGCGAAGTCAACGGCCACGCAGGCCGCCCCGCGCGCGGGCACCGCGAGACGCTCCCAGCGGTGGCCCCAGCTCGTGGTCTTCAGCACGGTCCCGTGGTCGCCCACGGCGAACGCGACACGCCGCGTGACGTAGGCGACATCGCGCAGGCGGCGCGTCGTGTGCGAGCGCACGGCCTTCCACGTCAGACCGCCGTCGACCGTCCGCATGATGGTGCCGCGGTCGCCGACCGCGAGGCCCCGGTCGCCGAGGACGCTGCCCTTGTACCAGCCCGCGAACGCGACGGCGTTCAGGTGCGCCTTGGTGGCGGCGCGCTGCTTCGCCCAGGTCGCGCCGCCGTCGGTGGTGCCGTACACCGTGCCGTTGCGACCGCTGGCCCAGCCCATCTGCGTCCCGTTGAGCTCAAGACCGGCGAGCGGGACGCCGTCGACGCGCAGCGCCTCCCGCCACGTCTGGCCGCCGTCCGCCGTCGCGTAGAGGAGCCCCGTGCGCCCGTCGGCGCCGACCGCGAAGCCGTGGCGCCGGTCGACGAAGTGCACGGCGCGCCATTCGGTACTCTCGGGCGCGCCGGTGAACTCGGCGATCCACGAGCGCCCGCCGTCGTGCGTGTAGTGGACGGCGTTGCCCGTGCCGGCGACCCAGGCGGTGCCGCCGTCGAGGGCGAAGAGGGCGCGGATCTCGGCGCCGCCGGCGAGCTGCGGCGCGGCGGCGCGCTGGAGCTGCCAGGCGGAAGGTGCAGCGAGCGCGTGGGCCGGCAGGACGGCGGCCGCGCAGAGCGCGACCGCGAGGCACGCGAGAGCGAGAATCGTGGCGCGCGCCGTGAACGCGGCGGTCCCGCGTGACGAAGAAGGCGCCATCACACCGACCCGCCTGCACCGCTGCCGGACCGGCAGCCTCCCGGACACCAACACAACAGCCACAGTAGCCTCCTCGTGCCTCTTCCGCCTCTCCACCCCTCCGGGCACGGAGACGCATGCGATGGGAGGGGGTTCGCGCTCGCGAAGCGGCGCGACCGGATGACGACCGCCACCCCCCCTGCTGACCGTTGTCGGTTCAGAAGCGCGCTTGACTTCTGTGCCCACGCGCCTCGATCCGGAGCGGCCGGGCCCACCTTCGCACGCAAGGGAACGCCTCGGTATGGTCAATGTGCCTAGTGGCCGACGGCGTCGAGCTGGCGCGCGAGGCGTTGATTGAGGCGATCGCGCACCTGGCCGAAGGTCAGAGCGAACGGAGCGGGCGGCGCAAGCCGCCCGCTCCGTTCGCGTCGGCGCCCGTGCTACGTGCCGGCGCCGTTGATCCGCAGGTCGAGCAGCGCGGCGATGTTGCGCTTGGCCTCCTGCGGGCTCGGGTCGTGCGGGTACGTCGTCTCGGCCTCGAACACGCGCCCCAGGCGCAGCTCGCCGCGGACCTCGTGCATCACCAACGGGTCGGCGAGATCGGCCACGCCGGTGCCGAGCTTCTCGGCCACGTAGACCTTGGCCTCGGCAAGCTTCATGCCCCTCGCCATCTCGAGGCGCGCCACCAGGTCTCCGGCGGCGCGCAGTCCGTTCATCCCCGAGGCGACGGCATGGGCGACCGGCATGCCGAAGATGTCGCCCGACCCGACCTACAATCCGTCCAGGCGCAGGATGTCGACGCAGGCGCGCGAGCAGCGCGAGACGGCGTCGACCGGGGCGAACGCGTTCATCGGCACTCCCCCCACGCCCATGCCCGCGTTGGCGTGCACGGGGATACGCGCGACTGCCATGCAGGGCTTCATGAGGGTGAGCGCCCGGGCGACGTTCCAGGCCACGGTGCGGCTCGTGTTGACGTTGACGGCCGGCCCGAACACGGTGGCGCCGGCCTGCTGCACGACCTCGAGCTGGGCGGCCGGCCTGAGCCCGGCCAGGCGCGTGCCCCGGTACTCGAGCTGCCCGTGCGTGCCGAGCACCAGCTCGCCCGACATGCCGACCAGGATGCCCATGCCCGGGTGCGCGGCGCGCAGACGCTCGACGGCCAGAAGCGTCGCCAGGAAGTCGGCGTCGCCGCCGGCGCCGGCGGTGTCGAAGTTGAGGCCGTCGGCGCCGGCCTCCCACAGCGCCGTTGCCACGTACACCATGTCCTCGACGGCCAGCTCGACCGCCTCTTCCTGGGCGGCACGGGCGTCGTCGATACGCATCTGCGGCAGAAGCTCGGCCCAGTTACCGCAGGGTCCGTCTGGGGCGGAGTAGCGCCCCAGATCGGGCTGGGCGCCGTAGTGCACAGGGATGGTGAGGCGCTCCCTCGCCTCCTTCATCGCCTGCTGCTCGACGCCGACGACGGTCTTGACCGCCTTGTACGAGTAGTCGCTGTGGTAGAGCTCGCAGCTGTCGGCGGCGAGGCACTGCTCGTACTGCAGCAAGGCGTTCACGCGGCTGCCCTGCTGCGGCGTGCCGCTGCCGTCGAAGCTGAGCACGACTTCGTCGCCGATGTCGACGGCGCTGAAGCGCGCCGCGCTGGCGAAGATGTCGAGGAGGTGCTCCAGCTCGGGGGTCTCGAGCGGCGGCAGCTTGGCCCGGGCGGCCGCCGCCTGCGTTCCTTCTTCAAGCTCGGCACGCAGCGCGCTGCGGGTGAGCGCCACCGCCGAGCCGTCGCCGAGGCGCGTGATGAAGCGTCGTTCCATGAGGCCATGCTAGAGCCGCCCCGGCCGGCGCACAATGCCGCGTCCTGCGGCACACCTCGCGGCGGCGCAGTGCTGCGAGGCAAGATAGGGATCGGGTCACATGACCATCCCCTTCCGTCCGGTTGCGGGTTCAGCCTCCGGATCGACCAGCGGCGAGAAGGCGCGCGCCGCGCGGCTGCCGCACCCGCGGGAGCCGCCGCCGCCGGGTAGTGCTGCGAGGGAAGATACGAAAAGTCGGCCGATCCTTGTCTTCCCCCTGAGCGATCGAGCCTGCGGACGGCCGTGCGCGACGCGACAGTCAAGGAATCCTTGTCTTCCCCTCTCGCACTACCCCGCCGGAGTCGCCGCGGCCGCCGGGGTCGTCGCGGCCGCCCGCGGGGGAGCCGCTGCCCTCGCAGGCAGGCCTCGCGGGCCGGCGGCCGCCTTGACACCCCGGCGGCCGGATGGGTATCGTCCCCGCAGCACGTTGTTAGTTATCTGCATAACTAACTCCACGCGCCTCACGCGCGCTGGAGACGGGGAGGGTCCATGGCACAACGCATCCCGACTCGGCTCGGCGACGGCTCGCTCGTCGAGCTGACCCGGGCCGAGATCGAGGCGGACCTGCACGCAGGCTCCGAGGCCGCGGCCAAACGCGCCAAGGTCGAGCCGCTCGCGCAGGATGAGATCGAGCACCTGCTCGACATCTTCACCTCAGCGGCGAAGTTCAGCTCCGTCGACTACGGCGACGAAGTGGTGCTCAGCTACGATGGGGCCGGCAACGCCGACCTCGCCGCGCCGGTCCTCGAGCAGGTCGTCTACCAGAACCACCACGGCGCCGACATGATCGAGCTCTGGCACCACGACTACTCGTACAAGGCCGTGCGCACCGTCCTTTCGTTCCAGACGCAGATGCTCAAGGACGCGCAGATGCAGACGGTCGTGCCGCTCAACTACGGCGCGATGCCCGACCTGGGCCGCTACTCGCAGCCGGACGGCCCGGCGCCGAACTGGTCCGAGCTCATGCCGCTCGGCAAGATCGCGGAGGCGCGGGAGGCGCAGCTCGAGGCCGTCGAGCACCTCGAGAAGGACATGTGGTGCGTGGTCGAGGCGATGGTCGCCGCCGGCGTCGACGGCCTCGACTTCGACACCGCCGGCGCCTCCGGCGACGCCGACCTGCTGGCCACCTTGCGCGTCGCCCGGAGGGTGCGCGACACGTGGCCCGACATCGGCGTCGAGATCGGCCAGGCGGCTGAGCTCGTGCTCGGCATGCACGGCGAGCTCGAGTACGACGGCGTGCGACTGGCCGGCCAGTGGCCACTCGGCCAGCTCCGCGCCTGCACTGCCGCCGGCGCCACCATCTTCGGGCCGGCGGTGAACGTCAACACGACGAAGTCGCTCGCCTGGAACACGGCGCGCACCTGCGCGCTCGTGAAGCCGGTGACCGCCGAGGCCACCATCCCTGTGCACGTGAACGCGGGGATGGGCGTCGGCGGCGTCCCGATGACCCCCTACCCGCCCGCCGACGCGACGTCGCGCGCCTCGCGGGCCTTGGTCGACATCTGCAAGATCGACGGGTTGTAGGTGGGGATCGGGGATCCCCTCGGGATGGCCTCGACGCACGCGCTCGCCTCGGGCATGGGCGGGATGCGGACTGCCGGAGATCTGGTGGCCCGCATGCAGATGACCCGGGGCATGCGTCTTCCGCAAGCCAAACAGTACGTGGCCGAGAAGCTCGGCTGCTCGGTGCTCGACCTCAGCGACACGGTGGCGATGCACGACATCCGCCGCGACCTCGGCCTCGGCCGCATCCCGGTGCAGGACCTCACCTACGCCGAGCATCCCGGGGCGATGGAGGCGAAGTTCCACATCGCCGACGTCCTGGGCATCCCGATCAACTCTGTGCAGCGCTTTCGCCAGCACGCCGGCCTGGCGTAGACATCATGAATTCGCTCGACCTGAGCCGCCGGCAGCCGCTGCTGCCGCTGGGCGCGGACTTCCCGGTGACGTTCTACGACGCCGCCCGGCTCGACCGCTACCGGGACGCCGTCCTCTTTGTCCTCGAGCGCACCGGCGTGCGTTTCGGCTCGCCGAAAGCGCGCGCCATCCTTGAGGAGCACGGGGCGCACGTGGACCGCGCGTCCGGCGTCGTGCGCTTCGCACCCGACCTCGTGGCGCGCGCCCTGGCGAGCGCCCCGCGCAACTTCTGGCTGGGCTCGCGGGACGGCACCCTCGACCTCGATCTGGCGAGCGGCGAGACCTACAACACCACGAACGGCTGCGGCACCGAAGTGATCGACTGGCGGACCGGCGTGCGCCGTCCGCCCACCAAGGACGACCTCGCGGCGATCACGCGCCTGGTCGACTACCTCGGCTCCGTGCAGTTCTGGTGGCCCAACGTGGCGGCCGCCGACTGCGGCGACACGCACACCCTGCACGAACTGGACGCGGCCTGGAACAACACGGCCAAGCACCTGCAGGGCATGGTGCAGGGCGAGCGTGAGGCGCGCTACGCGGTGGAGATGGCGACGGTGATCGCGGGCGGGGCGGAGCAGCTTCGCCGCCGCCCCCCGTTGAGCGACCTCATCGGCACCGTGCAGCCGCTGGTCAACGACAAGGATGGCATCGAGGCGGCGCTCGTGTTCGCCGCGGCCGGCGTGCCCGTGTGCTTCGTCACCATGCCGACCTACGGGACGACGGCGCCCGCCACCAAGGCCGGCGCCGTCGTGATGGGATTCGCCGAGCTGATCAGCGCCACCGTGCTGGTGCAGCTCGCGCACCCCGGCGCGCCCGTCATCCTCTTCCCGCTGCCGGTGCACGCCGACCCGCGCACTGCCGCGCTGGTGACGGCTCCGCTCAACCACCGCGGCCTCTTCCTGCCGAGCGAGCTCGTGCACCACTTCGGTCTGCCGTCCATGACGGGCTACGCCGGCACCGACGACGACCTCCCGGGCACCTGGCTGGCGGCCGCCGAGACGGCCCACACGGTGATGCTCGCCGGCCTCGTGGGCTCGGAGCTCATGACCACCATCGGGCTCACCAACCGCTACCAGCTCTTCACGCCCGAGCACATGCTGCTCGACGACGACCTCTACCACCGGGCGGCCAACGCCTTCCGCGACCTCGAGCTGAACGAGGAGGAACTGGCGCTCGACGTCATCGACGCGGTGGGACCCGGCGGGCACTTCCTGGCGCAGGCGCACACCCGGCGGCACATGAAGGACACCGTGGAGCGCTCGATCGCGCAGGAGATCGGCGCCGACGGCGTGCACTACCGCGACCCCGTGGAGGTCGCGCGGGAGCGCGGCGTCGCGATCCTCGAAGGCTACGTGCCGGAGCCCCTGAGCGAGGACAAACAGGCGGAGCTGCGGCGCATCGTCGCGGCGGCCGACGCCGAGCTGCGGGGCTGAGGCCGAGCTGCGGGGCTGAGGCCGAGCCGCGGACTGCTGAGGCCGGTCAGGCGTCGCCGGACGGCGACGCCTGACCGGCCGCGAGGTACCCGAAGACGAGCATCCGCCAGATGTCGAAGGCGGGGCCGATGTCGAGGTCGGGGTCGGCCTGCACCTGCAGCGCGACCCCATCGGCGAGCGCCACGGTGAGAAGGGCCAGCGGCTCGAGCTGCTTGGGCGGCTGCACGCCCTCACCGGCACCGAGCGCCCAGGCGTCCAGCTTGCGGTACCAGTCGAAGAGGTCGCGCAGGTGCGGCCGCAGATCCTCGTCGCGCATGATGTGCGGGACGATCTCGTAGAACATCTGGTACGAAGCCGTGTCGCGGGCGTACCGCTCGTGGAGGCGAAACAGGGCCCGGCGCCGCTCGTCGCCGGGCGGCACGCTCGTGAGCTGCTCGATGAGCTCGACGCTCTCCAGATACATGACCGAGTCGATGAGCGTCGTGATGAGGCCGGCCTTGCTGCCGAAGTGATAGCGAATCAAGGCCGGGTTCTCGCCGGCCTCCGCGGCGATCTTCTCGAAGGTCAGGGCGCGAAAGCCGTCGGCGGCGAGGACGCGCTTGGCGGCCTCGAGGATGCGCGCCGCCGTCGGCGAGAGGTCCGGCGTCGGGTCGCTGATCGGTAGCTCGTATCTCGCCATTGCCTGCGGCCTCTCCGCTCGCCCTGCCACTTGACACGCCCTCGCCGTCTGCTAGTCTACCACATCAGTTAGTTATGCAACTAACTAATGCTCTGTGAAGACAATCTGGGGGTGCCGAGTGGAGCGCAGAGTCCGCACGCGGCTGGGCGACGGCGGCCTCGTCGAGATGACGCCCAGCGAGATCCGCGCCGACCTGGTCGCGGGCTCGGAGCTCGGAGCGCGGCGAGCCAAGGCGACGCCGCTCACCGACGCCGAGATCGACCACCTCGTCGACACCTTCGCCTCGGAGGCCAAGTTCAGCGCCGTCGACATGGGCGACGAAGTCGTGCTCAGCTTCGACGGCTCGGGCAACCTCGACTCCGGCACCCGCGTCGACGAGCTCTACAGCTACCAGAGCCACCGCGGCGCCGACATGCTCGAGCTGTTCGGCATCGACTACTCCTACAAGGCGATCAAGACGATCCTCCCGTGGGAGGCGCAGTGGATGAAGACGGCCCAGCTCAACCTCATCGCCCCGCTCCAGTACGGGGCGATGCCCGACCTGGGCCGCTACTCCATGCCCGACGGCCCCATACCCAACTGGTCGGAGCTCATGCCGCTGGGGCGCATCGACGAGGCCCGCGAGGCACAGATGGCGGCCGTCGAGCACGCCGTCGCCGACATGGTCTACGTGGCCGACGGCATGTGGGAGGCCGGCGCCGACGGCCTCGACTTCGACACGGCCGGGGCCGCCGGCGACGCCGACCTTCTGGCGGCGCTTACGGCCATCGAGCAGATCAAAGGCAAGTACCCCGACTGCGGCATCGAGCTGGGCATGGCCGGCGAGTGCACGCTCGGGATGCACGGCGAGCTCACCTACCACGGCAAGCGGCTCGCCGGGATGTGGCCCAAGGACCAGATGAAGGTCGCCCAGGAGGCCGGGGTCACGATCTTCGGCCCGGCCGTCAACGTCAACACGACGAAGTCGGTCGCCTGGAACGTGGCCCGCGCCTGCGCGCTCATCAAGCCCTGCATGGAGGAGGCCGAGATCCCCATCCACCCCAACGTGGGCATGGGCGTCGGCGGCGTGCCGATGAGCCCCTACCCCCCGGTCGACGCCGTGTCGCGGGTCTCGCGGGCGCTCGTCGATATCCTCAAGGTCGACGGCTTGTAGGTAGGCGTCGGCGACCCGCTGGGCATGGCGTGCAGCCACGCGCTGGCTTCGGGCATGGGAGGGATGCGGACCGCCGGAGATCTGGTGGGCCGCATGCAGATGACCCGGGGCATGCGCCTCAAAGAAGCCAAGAGCTACGTCGCCGGCAAGCTCGGCGTGAGCGTCGCCGACCTCGCCGACCCCATCGCCATGCACGACGTGCGCCGCGACCTCGGCCTCGGCCGCATCCCCGTGCAGGAGCTCACGTACCCCACGCATGCGGGCGCGATGGAGGCCAAGTTCCGCATCGCCGAGGTGCTGGACGTGCGCATCAACTCAGTCGCCCGCTTCGCGACGCACGCCGGGCTCGGCGCCCGGGCGAGGGCATGATGGCGCGCGACCGCGCGCGCAGAACAGGAGGGACAGCGTGAAACGCAACCTGCACGCCGGCGGCGACCGCCGTCGCGGCTTGAGCGTCAACGTCTTCACCGAGTCCGAGCTCGACGACGTCCACCTCGCTACCCTCGAGATTCTCGAGCGCACCGGCGTGTTCGTCGAAGACGACGAGGCGCTCGACATCTTCAAGGACGGCGGCTGCCGCATCGACCGCGAGACGCGCCTCGTGAAGATCCCGCCGCACGTGGTGGAGGACGCCATCCGTTCGGCGCCGAGCAGGTACGTGCTGTACGGCCGCGACCCGAAGAACGACTTCGTCGTGGAGCCGGGTCGCGTGGCCTTCACCAACTTCAGCGAGGGCATCCGCGTGATCGACGTGGAGACCGGCGAGCTCCGCGATTCCACGAAGCAGGACATCGCCGACATCGCCCGCCTCAACGACTATCTCAGCGAGCTCGATACCCACGAGATCGCCGTGGGCGCCAAGGATGTGCCGCCGGCGACGGCGGCCGTGCACAACAGCGAGATGCAGCTCCTGAACACGACGAAGCCGATCGGCATCGGCCCCCTCTCGGGCATGGAGTGCAAGGCGATCTTCCGCATGGCCGCCGAGATCGTCGGCGGCGACGACGAGCTGCGCGAGCGGCCGATCCTGTACAGCGGGGTCTGCCCCGTGAGCCCGCTCAAGCTGCCGCGCGACGCGACCGAAGTGATCATCGAGTCGTCGCGCTGGTGGATCCCCGACAACATCCTGAGCATGGCCATGGCCGGCGGCTCAAGCCCGGTCACGCTGGCCGGCACGCTGGTCACGCACAACGCCGAGGTGCTCAGCGGCATCACGCTCGCGCAGCTCACCGAGCGCGGCTGCCCCGTGATGTACGGCAGCTCGACGACGGCCATGGACCTCAAGCTCGCGGCCGCCTCCGTCGGCTCGCCCGAGATCGCCGTGATCAGCGCCGCGGTGGCGCAGATGGCGCGGCGCTACCTGATCCCCAGCTTTGTGGCCGGCTTGTAGACGGATTCCAAGCTCGGTGACGCCCAGGTAGGGCACGAGAAGACCCTCACCGGACTCATGGCAGCGTTGGCAGGGGCCAACCTGATCTACGGCGCGGGGATGATCGAGTCGGGCGTCACTTTCGATTGCGGGCAGCTCGTGATGGACAACGAGATCGCACGCATGATCAAGCACGTCGTGAACGGGATCCCGGTGGACGACGAGACCCTGGCAGTGGAGGACATCGCCGGGGTCGGGCCGTTC
>Ga0114951_10002516_pt1 | contig 20608 bp, 20 predicted proteins | sample AM7aDNAmetaG_FD_88677 | JGI IMG/M metagenome (GOLD analysis project Ga0114951, IMG submission 88677) | Freshwater microbial communities from Finland to study Microbial Dark Matter (Phase II) - AM7a DNA metaG | ecosystem: Environmental > Aquatic > Freshwater > Lake | place: Finland: Lake Alinen... | reverse complement strand
GGCCGATCCAAAAAGCATCCCCATAGCTGATCACCGAGAGATCCTTTTGCCCCTTCTGGAAACGCTGGCTCAGGATAAATAAGATCCCCATGATGAACCACCGGATAGCCACAAACCCCAACTTGGCGAATCCCTGCTCAAAAAAATCTTTAAAGAGGACGGCAATAATCCCGGTTGGAACGAGCGAGATCAGGATACAAACCCATAATCCTTTATGGGGCGGCGGAACCGGAAGATCCGGCGAGGTCTTCTTGGAGATCATTCTCCCGAGGCTCTCCCCGAAATCCACGAGCACACCGCGGACATCTTTCCAGAAATACACAACCACCACAAGGAGCGTCGCTCCGTGCAAAGCGACATCGAATGCCATCATCGGCTCTTTCATTCCGAAGAGCCGCTGAAAAAGCACCAGATGCCCGGAACTCGAGATTGGAAGGAACTCGGTAAGCCCTTGGACAATACCCAACACCAGCGACTGCCATAAACTCATAGAAAAATCCCCGCCCTGGACATTATCGTCCCAAGCCCTGCGTGGTTGCTTTAATATTTTGCGCGATCGTTTTTGCCGGAGTGGTCTGCCGGAGGGAAGGTTCTGGAACTCCGGGCGCCACTTTCAGTTCTGTCCCCTGCGCGGACACCGTGGCTTGTCCTGATTTTGGAGTGCCGGAACAGCTGTGCCAAGAAATGCCGCAAGGGGTAAAATAGTGCCGCGTGCATTCGCAATTTTTCTTATCCGTGTAATGGCTTGTCACACACCCCGAAAGCATAAGCGCGGAGACAATCAAGACGGAAAAATAAGATCCGATCTTCACGGAGCTTTCTCTCCTTCCGACGGGCATAAAAAATACCCGCACCCCTCCGGAAAAACTATTTCAGCACCGCAGCCGGAATGTGTTCCTTCACGGGATTCGCCGGAGTTGCCACAGGAGCCACCGCCGCGACAACCGCTGGAACTACCGCGGGTGCAGCGACAACGGGAGCCGGGGACTGCTTGGCCGCGCAGGAACAGGGCTTATTGCTTGTCGCGCAGCCTGAAAGCGCTAACGCCGAAAGAAAAAACGCTAAAGACTTAAATGATGTTTTCATGAGAAGTCCCCCCCCCTTTTAAAGAAACGTTTTTCGACTTGATTTCTGAAGTTCTAGCACGATCTTCCGTATGGATTCCGTCTCACTTAAAGGACAGACAAGCACGGCGTCCCCCGTATCCACCACGACATGATCCTTTAGGCCTACGGTCGCGATCAAACGGCCGGAGCCTCTCACTACGTTACCCGAGCTCTCCACCAGGAGATTATTCCCGACCGAGAGATTCCCTGCCCGGTCGACAGGCAAAAGATTCCGAAGCGTCGCCCAACTGCCGACATCATTCCAACCCATGATCGCCGGAATCGTCAGAATACCGCCCTCAAGCTTTTCCATCAATCCGTAATCGATCGATACGGACGGAACCTTTAAAAAGATCTTCCGAACGGCCGTTGCCGATAGCCATTCCGAAGTAATTCTCACCACAGCCCGGAACACCTCAGGCAATTGCCTGCGTGTAGTCTCAAGAAGACAATCCGCCCGCCAAAAAAAAATCCCGGCATTCCAGAGGAATTTCCCCGAACGGAAATATTTCTGAGCCAGAGCCAGCGCCGGCTTCTCATGAAAACGTTTGAGCGAATAGACGGCCGTCCCGCGAATTGAGGCCTTTCTCGCTCCCATCTCGAGATATCCATATCCCGTATGCGCCTGATCGGGCTTGATCCCAAGAGTGACCGGCATTCCCGTCCGGTCCGCCTCGGCATAGGCCACTTTCAGGACCCTTGTGAAAGCGACGTTGTTCTTGATGAAATGATCCGCTGGAAAAATGCCCATGACGGCCGAAGGATCTTTTTTCAAAATAAGTGACGCCGCCCAAGCGGCGCATGGTGCGGTGTTCCTGCCGACCGGCTCACCGATCACTTGACTGTGGGAAATTCCAAGAAGCCTGGCCGTCGAAGCCGCCTTGTCCTGTGCGGTAAAAACAAGGATTCGAGAGGAAGTAACGACTTTTCGGATCCGTTCGAATGTCAGCTCGATGAGCGTCTTCGAACCTAGAATATTCAGAAACTGCTTGGCTCGGCCTTTACGGCTTTCCGGCCAGAAGCGGGTACCGCTTCCCCCTGCCATGATAACCGCCCAATTCATTGTTTCACCCGGTCATCCGGGCGGGCTTCCCAATTCATCAGGCCATCCCGCGCATCACAGCCTTGAGTTCATTCTCCACGATCGCCCGGATCTCATCAAGACGCTTCTGAGTCTGGGCCTCAAAACGCATGACTAGCACAGGCTGAGTATTCGAAGCCCGGACAAGACCCCAGCCATCCGGGAATTGAACTCGGGCGCCGTCGATATCCACCACGTCATATTTCTTTTTGAGATCCGCCACCACCTGCGCGATCACTTTGAATTTCATCTCCTCCGGAAGATCAAAACGAATCTCCGGGGTATTCACAAGTTGGGGCACGTCGGCCAGAAGCGTCGAAAAAGGAGCGTTCGCCTTGTCCAGGATCTCCAGAATACGGCAGGCGGCATAAACAGCATCGTCAAAACCAAACCAACGATCGCTGAAGAACATATGGCCGCTCATTTCTCCGGCCATTTCGGCATGAGTTTCCTTCATCTTGGCTTTGATCAGAGAGTGCCCCGTTTTCCACATCAGGGGTTTTCCGCCGCGCTTGGCGATATCGTCATAAACCTGCTTAGAACTCTTCACATCACCAATAATGATCGCACCGGGTTTCCTCGTGAGGATCTCCCGGGCATAAAGTAGCAGAAGCTTGTCGCCAAAAATGACCTGGCCTTTTTCATCCACCACACCAAGTCGGTCCGCATCACCGTCAAACGCGATCCCGATATCAGCTTTGGTTTCAAGAACCTTTTTCTGAAGATCTTTCAGATTCTCAGGAACAGAAGGATCCGCCTGATGATCCGGCATCTTGGGATCCAGATTTTCGTAAAGAACCGTCACATCATGCCCGAACCGGCGAAGGAGCGCCGGCGCCGTCACCGCAGCCATCCCGTGGCCCGTATCGATGATAACTTTGAGTTTCCTCGCAAATTTAAAACCGTTAAAAATATAATCCTGATACGTCTTCACGAGAGCGTCATGATCGGGATGTTCCACCTTGCCCTGACCGGTAACAAAATCATTTTTTTCAATGATCTCGCGCAAACCCTGAATATCTTTTCCGTAAAAGGAACGACCTGAGTGATGGAATTTGAAACCATTCTCATCCGGGGGGTTATGGGAGCCGGTCAGAGAAATGCCGGCATCAAGCTTGTTGTAAGTTACATAAAAATAGAGGAGGGGTGTGGTGACAAGACCGATCTCAACCACGGTAAGCCCGCAACTTTGAAGACCGTTCGAGAGTCCGCGGTAAAGGAACTCTGCGCTCCAACGGTGATCATGGCCAATCGCGATGTTTTTTTTGCCTTCACGGATCAGCAGTGTGCCAAAAGCCTTTCCGATGGCAAGAGCCACCTCTTCGGTAAGCTCTTTCGCGGCTTTGCCTCGGATGTCGTACTCTCTAAAAATATGGGATGGGATCATGGCACTCCAGTGTGGAGCCCGGAGTTCTGAGTAAAACGCTTTTGCTCTGAACTCCTTACTCCTAACTCAAGGCTAAAATTGATTCGTTTGCCGTAGGCGGTTCACCTTAAACCGCCACGGCGACGCAATCGTTCAAAAAGAACAATGCGAGCGAGAGGACTTGAACCTCCATGCCTTGCGGCGTCAGCCCCTCAAGCTGATGTGTCTGCCAGTTTCACCACGCTCGCTTAAAATTCAATTTCAAACAGTTTCATACTTGCGCCAGTGTGCAAGTACGACTTCGTGACGGTTCACAGAGAACCATCTACGAACACCTCCACTCTCGCATGTAAATATAAAAACTTCGAGGATTTCTATTAAGAGGGCTTCGCTGTTCTTTTCCGAACGGCGGCCAGTTTTGCCTCTTTGACAGCCTTGACCTTGCGTTCTTTTTCAAGAACAGCTTCAACTTGGCCGAGCTCCGTATCAAGTTTCTTGATCTCGCCCAGTATCTTTTGGGTCTCGGAAGCCTTGAGATCGAACGACTCCCCCTGCCTCACGGTCTTCTGATAGATCTGACTTCCCAATTGTGAGAAAGCCTTTGCGATCTGATGCTCCAGCGTCGCCTTTTGTATCAGAAGGCGGGTCACATGGGCCGCTTCGCCCGTTTTTTCAGCCACAACCTTGGCGTACTTCTTGACTGTATCAAACGTCTCGTTGATGATCTTTTCAGATTTTTCGTAAAACTCTTTTTTATCCATCAGCTACCTCTTTGGTTTATTTCCAAACCGACCTTTATCCGCTCACCTAAAGGCGAACCCAATTTACGCTATCTTTCCAATTGGGAAGAATCTGGACCGAACGTGCTCTAAAAACAAGGCTTTGACGCTCCAGAGGGTATATGTTCTATCATATTTTTCTAGGATATCAAGCTTAGAATATGGCCCGCAAGCTTTTATGTCATCGCCTTTTCAAGAAACGCACTGAGTCCCCCCACTCGCCGTAGCCGATCTCCGCCCCGGCATTCCTGACCCGCAGTTCAAGACAACCGGAACATTTCCGGGCGTCTTCGTCGAGACAGGGTTTCCCCTCATAAAGCTGATAATCTCCACGGTATTTGACAGGAGTAATGTTCGGCATGATAATGTTAGCACCTGCCAGCACGCCTTTTTCCCTGCCTTCGGGATCGATTGCCTGAAGGGCTGTCGCCGCGGCGATATTCACATCCTTGAGGAACAACCGCGTAAGAGCGATCATAACGAGCCCAAGCCTGAAATTTTCCGCTGCATCATATCCGCCCCGGACATCTTTCGCGAGAGGTGAATCCACGTGCGGGATATAGGGCCCCATCCCGATCATGTCGATATTTTCACGCTCAAAAAAAAGAATGTCCCCGGCGAGATCTTTGTGCGTCTGCCACGGAAGTCCGATCATGACACCCGTTCCTGTCTGATACCCGATCCGTTTGAGTGAACGCAAACAGTCAAGTCGAACCTCGAAGAAATGATCCTCGGGATGTAGTTTTCCATAGAGCGCAGGATTGCTTGTCTCGATCCTTAAAAGATAGCGATGCGCGCCTGCCTTAAACCACCGCCCGTAAGTTTCAGCTGTCTGCTCCCCCAGAGAAAGAGTGATCCCGAGTTTGCTTCCGCTTAAGGTCTTGATCCCTTGAATAACTTCTTCTATTAAACGAATGAAGGCCTCATCCTGCCGCTCGCCGGCCTGAAGCACGACAGAACCGTAGTTCATCTCAAAGGCTTCGAGCGCTGCCGCAAGAATTTCCTCGGATGTCATCTGATATCGGTTCACGCTGGGATTACCGCTCCGGATGCCGCAATAGGAACAATCCTTCGTACAGATATTTCCGAGCTCGATGATGCCTCGAAAATAGACCTTGGGTCCGACATGCTCGACTGCGCAAGCGCGGGCCTCGTGAAAAAGTTCCCTGAGTCTTACGGGATCTTTCTCGCCTAACCACTTCACCATTTCATCTCGCGTTGGATTAATCATAAGGAGGTCACCCTGTCACAAAGCCACCCGGCACCAGTAACCCGGCGACATGGCGTCTTGGTGAGTTTAGAGAAACAGATCCCGTTCGCCTTTCCGGACGCGCTCAAGAAATTGATAAAAAACGGGGAACCCCTGAGGGTTTCTGGCCTTGACCTCATCGAGTTCTTTTTCAAGAACCTTGAGGCCGGCTACGCGCGTTTCAGGAGTCGCGAAATCATCCAGCCATTCCTGGAAGGTCAGCACAGCATTCAGTTTGCAGAATTTTCCTTCCTGACCGCTCCTCAAAAGATCCATGATGCATTTACCGGTGCGGCCGCAGCGATATCCCGCGGTGCAAAAGGACGTGATGTAACCCAACTCCGCAAAATCTTTGACCAAGGCGTCCAGACTCCGCGTATCGCCGAGGATAAATTGCTGGCGCTCCGATTCCTGTCCGGTCCCCTCTTCACTATAGCTTCCGATCCCGATCTTAGAGGAAGCATCCGTCTGGGTGATCCCGCAGCTGATCGACCGACGCCGGATCTCCGCGGTTTCTCTGGCTGTCACGATCATGCCGGTATAGGGAATAGCCAACCGGATGAGGGTGATGATCCTGAGGAAATCTTCGTCTGAAACTTTATAAGGAGAATCCGAAGCAAAGGCAGATCCGAACGCCGGCTCCATGCGGGGGAACGAAACCGTGTGGGGACCGATCCCCATCTTCGTTTCGAGATGGATCGCGTGCTGAAGAAGAGCCATCACCTCGAATCGCCAGTCATAAAGACCGAACAGGACGCCGATCCCCACATCATCGATCCCGGCCTCAAGCGCCCGGTGCATGGAATAAAGCCGCCAGCGGTAATTGGACTTGAGTGTTCCTTTCGGATGAAGCTGCGCGTAAGTCTCGTGGTGGTAGGTTTCCTGGAACACCTGATAGGTGCCAAGTCCCCCGTCCCGGAGACGCGTGAGCTCCTCGATCGACATCGGCGCGGCGTTCACATTGATGCGGCGGATATTCCCGTAGCCGTGCTTCGCCGGCACTTTCACATCATAGATCGTTTTCATGCTCTTGAGGATGTAATCGATCCCCGTCATCGGATGTTCGCCATAGACCGCGATAATGCGTTTGTGTCCGATCTTCCCAGCAAGCGACTCTGTCTCTTTCCGTATTTCTTCCATCGAAAGCACGCGGCGCTTGGCCGTAAGATTCTCATGCTTGAACCCGCAGTAAGCGCAATTATTGACGCAATAATTTCCCATATAAAGCGGCGCGAAAGTGACAATGCGGTTGTCATAAACCTTTTTTTTGATCTGAAGGGCCGCGGCTTCCATCTCTCGAAGCATTTCAGGATCTTTGACACGGATAAGCAACGCGAGGTCTTCCGGCGAAAGCGTCTGAACGGCCAGCGACTTCGCGAGGATGGCTCCCACGGCTACCGCATCAGGCTCCGGCGCCGACCCGATCATTTTCCAGATCGCGGCATCATCGATAAAATCCTTGCCCTGATCAAGATACTTGTCGATTTGATCCTGCTTAATACGCTCGGCAATCCAAGCTGTTTCGACGGTCATGACACACCCTCTCCACACCCCGGGAGTGTGACTTTGGAACCTGCCTTCACACACACGGGGTGTGAAACGGTCCGGTTTTGCTTAAAAATCTCCAAAGCCGAAGGAAATGGCGCGAGCGTGCGCTCCAGAACGCCCTGAACGAAGGAGATCGCCACGCCATAATTGGTGATGGGAACGCCTTTAGCCTTAGCCTTCGCGATACGGAAAAACATTTCCCGGCGCGTCAGCATGCACGACCCGCAATGAATGATGAGCTTATAAGTCTCAAGGTCCTCCGGATAATCGCGCCCCGCTGAACTCCGCATGTCCAATTCCAGACCGGTATATTGGCGGAGCCAGCGCGGGATCTTCACACGGCCGATATCATCTTCCACAGCGTGATGACTGCAGGATTCCGCCATAAGAACCTTATCTCCGGACTTTAATCCATCGATCGCCGCAACACCGCGAGCCATTTCGGCCAGATCGCCCTTGAGCCTTGAAAATAAAATGGAGAATGTCGTGCACCGGACCGATGGCGGCGTATCCGCCACCATCTTGAGCACGACCTGCGAATCACAGACCACGATATCCGGCGGAGTTTTCAGACGCTTGAGTAACTCGGCGTATTCCCGCTCTTTGACCACGAGAACGGAGGCATCATTATCCAACACTTCCCGGATCGTCTGCACCTGCGGCAGGATCAATCTGCCTTTGGGAGCTTCCAGATCGATCGGAACGATCAGCACTGCAAGCCCGCCTGCCGGCACGAGATCCCCGATCAAGGAAGGCGGTTTCAGGAAATCCTCAGGACAAACTTCGAGCAAGACATGTTTCAGATCAGTCACATATTGATCGCGCCCGGGAATGTCCAGACTTGAACAGAGCACGACACGCTCCGTCCTCGCGCGGACCGTTTGAAGGAACGCGGAAGTGGGAACGCCCAGGTCCGTTTTATTGATAACCACGACGAGCGGCGCTTTTCTTTCCGCAGCCTTATCGCAAATGGCCGCTTCAAAACCTGTCCATTGCCCGGGCTCGGTCACCAGAACCACGACATCAGCCCGGTCAAAAACCTTTTCTGTCCTTTGTATCCGCTTCTCAGCCAATACCGAACTATCGTCCATGCCACCGGTATCAAGGAATACCACGGGTCCGATCGGCAAAAGTTCCATGACCTTCTCCACGACATCGGTCGTCGTCCCGGGAACAGGCGAAGTGATCGCCACATCCTGACCCGACACCATGTTGAGAAAACTCGATTTCCCGACGTTGGTGCGCCCGAAGATCCCGATCTGAAGTCTTAGGGACTTAGGTGTTTTTTCCATGATCCTTATGCCCGAGCGATAAAAGATTCTCCAAAGAAAGGGTTTTTGCCACAAATTCCTTGCCTAATCGCGCTTCAAGGAATTGCCTCAGATTTTTTTGCCCCGAAAGCCGGAACTCCTTGATGAGCTCCCCCGCCTTGTCATAACCGAGACTCGGCACAAAAGCCGTAACGATCGCTTCTGCGTGATCCACATACCCCTGACATTTCTCCTGACAACCCTTGATCCCGGCAACGTGAATAGCGAACATCCGGTCCGCATGGACCAAGAGTGCGAGTGATTCCAAAAGGGCATGCGCCAGAAGCGGCATGAATTCGCATATCTGAAAAGTACTGCGTGCAACAGCTTCCGTGACCAAAAGATCGTTCGCAATCACCTTAAGACCCGCTTGTATCATGGCCTCCGGGATCACGGGATTGATCTTGCCCGGCATGATCGAAGAGCCGCTCTGAAGCTTCGGCAATTCAATTTCTCCAATAAGATTCATCAGCCTTAAATCATTGGCAACCTTGATCAGACTGGCAGCATGAGCTTTCAACATGCCGGACACTTCCACGAACGCATCATGATTGGCCGTTGCGTCCAGGACGTTCTCGCTCCGGCTCAAACCCATACCGGTGATCTCCCGGAGCTTCTCGATCACGAGGAAGATGTAGCGTTGGGGTGCACCGAGTCCCGTTCCGATGGCCGTGCCGCCGAGATTGATGACCCTCAGTCGCTCCTCACACTTCGAGGTGCGCCACCGGTCACGGGCGAAGGCTTCGGCGAATGCCCCAAATTCCGCTCCAAGCGTCATGGGCACCGCCTCCTGAAGTTCCGTCCTCCCTATTTTAAGGATAACGGCGAACTCTTTTTCCTTTTGCTGAAAGGCCCCCTGTAATTTCGCGGCGGCTTCGTCCAACGCATGAAGTCCCATGATGGCCGCCAGCTTAAGCGCCGTCGGATACGCATCATTCGTGGATTGATGCATGTTCACGTCTTCAATGGGATGAACGAGTTCATATTGACCTTTCTTGCCCCCTAAAAGCTCAATGGCGCGGTTTGCGACAACTTCGTTCACGTTCATATTCGTCGAAGTCCCGGCACCTCCCTGAAGCGCGTCAAGGGGCCAGTCGCCGGTCAGTTTTCCTTCCAAAACTTCATCGCAGGCGGTGAGTATCGCTTGGGCCTTTTCCTCGGAAAGATAGCCCAATTCCCTATTAGCAAGGCACGCGGCTTTCTTGACCGTGACGACCGACCGGATCAGCTCGCCGGACACAGACAGGGCGCTCAATGGAAAATTCTCGATCGCCCGCTGGGTATGAATACCCCAATACTTATCTCCGGGCACCTTCTTTTCTCCGAGCGCATCTTTTTCTATCCTGTAGTTCATATTCCACCTCAATCAAGTTTGAGAGCCTGTGTCCTCAAAAAAAACCGTATCTCAAAACTCCCGATTCACGGCTGTTTGGTCAGTGCGGATTTCACCGAAACGCCTTCAAGCACTCCGAGTTTTCCGGTCAAAGCACCCATTTCATTTGTCGACATATCCATGACAAGCGTAATGATCGAAACGTTTTTTTCATGATAAGGGATCCCCACCCGCGCCACAATAAAATCCCCGTACTGCGTCAGAATGTGATTAACTGCCACCGCCGACTTCTTCCTGTCCTCAATTACGATCCCTACAAAACCAACACGTTTTTTGTCCATGTTCATGCCCTCCGCTGAGTGCGCCTATCAAAAAAAAACCGGCTCCTTGGAAGAAGCCGGTGTAAGACAATGCCTTAATTGTCTCCCTTGGCTTCAGGCCCGTTTGAGGCCCTCTTCTTCAGGAACTTTTTAAATCTCAAATTTGAGATTTCAAGTACTTGTTACCGCCTATAAACCGGCAACTTTTGATACTTGGTATGTAAGAGGTGCTGCGATTTTTCGCCGAGAGGCTTACCCAGAAATTCCTTATAGAGCTGCTGCACATACGGATTTTCATGCGAGCAACGGACCGTCTGAGCTTCATCGTCGGAATAAAGACCCTTCGAGCGCGCAATGCGAAGCTCGTCGGTCACACCGTACGGCTGTCCGCCGCCACCCACACAACCGCCCGGACACGCCATCACCTCCACAAAATGGTAAGGAGGAGGATTGCCTTCTTTCTTGGCCTTGCGGATCAGAGTCAGAACCTGTTCCACATTCGCCAGGCCATGAGCCACCGCAATTTTAATTTCCGTTCCCTCAATATTGATCGAAGTTTCTTTGAGGCCTTTCAGGCCGCGGACATTTTCGAACTCAACTTTGGCAAGTTTCTTTCCGGTCACAAAGGAATAAGCCGTGCGAAGCGCGGCCTCCATGACACCCCCGGTGGCACCAAAGATCGTCGCGGCACCGCTATAGTCGCCCAGTAGCTGATCACATTCCTCATCCGGCAAACTTTGCATATCGATACCCGCCTGCTTGATCATCCGGGCAAGTTCCCGGGTCGTAAGGACCAAGTCCACATCCTGAAACCCGGAGGCGGACATATCATGATTCCTTGAAATTTCATATTTTTTTGACGTACAAGGCATGATCGAAATCACCTTGAGCTTGGCGGGATCCAACTGATTCTTCTGAGCGTAATAGGTCTTCACCAACGCCCCGAGCATTTCGTGCGGAGATTTCGATGACGAGAAATTCGGGATGATATCGGAATGGAACTTCTCCATAAAATCCACCCAGGACGGACAACAGGTCGTGATCAGAGGGAGCTCACCTTTTTTATGCACGAACCTCTCGATAAACTCGCTTGCTTCTTCCATGATCGTGACGTCCGCGCCAAAATTCGTATCAAAGACAGCCTTAAAACCCATGCGCCTGAGAGCCGCGTACATTTTCTTCGTCATATTGGTCCCGACCGGATAGCCGAAGGCTTCGCCGAGCGCCACGCGGGTCGCGGGAGCGATCTGGACCACACAATATTGTTCGGAATCCATTAAGGCTTTCCATGCGAGCCGTGAATCGTCCTGTTCCACGATCGCGCCTGTCGGACAATGCGCGGAACACTGCCCGCAACGCACACAGGGCGACTCCGCAAGGCTAATGTCGCCTGCCGCCGCTATGCGCGTGTTAAATCCTCTCTGAAGGAAGGTCAACGCCCAGACATCCTGGACATTCTGACAAACATCCACGCAGCGGCCACATTTGATGCACTTGCGCGCATCCACCACGATATTCCCGGTCGAACGGTCTTCCGGGATATCTTTGACGATCTTATCAAAGAACTCGTCTCGGATTGAAAAATCCGCCATGACCGATTGCAGCTCGCAATTATTGTTACGGCCGCATGTAAGACATTCATTCGGATGGTTCGACAAGATAAGCTCAATGACCGTGCGGCGGATATCCACGATCTCGGGATCGTGCGTGATAATATCCATTCCTTCTTCCAGGGGCGTGCAACAGGCCCGGAGCATTTTCCTGTTCCCTTTGATCTTCACAAGACAAATCCCGCAAGCGGCAGAGGCATGAAGGTAGGCATCCGGGTGTTTACAAAGCGTGGGGATCTTGATGTGAACCTTTCGGGCCGCATCCAGGATCGTGGTATGTTCGGGCACTTCGACTTTCATTCCATTGATGACCGCCTTGACCATAAAAGCTTCTCCTTCTTTCGTATGAAGACTTTGATTAACCGCGACCGACCGCTTTGGGTTTGCAAACCTCAAAACACTGCCCGCAACGGATGCATTTCCCCTGATCGATCACATATCCCTTTTCGCGATTCCCGGAAATGGCGCCCACGGGGCATGCCTTAAAACACATGCCGCACTTCACGCATTTGTCATCCAAAATAAGATACTGAACCAGTTTGGCGCATTTGCAGGCGGGACATTTTTTTTCATTCACATGGGCGTTGTATTCTTTCCAGTAATAATGGAGAGTCGAAAGCACCGGATTCGGCGCCGTCTGCCCAAGGCCGCAAAGGGACGCCTTCTGCATCGCAAGAGATATTTGCTGAAGTTGCTCAAGATCCTTTTTGACACCTCTGCCGTCGGAGATCTTTTCAAGAAGGTTGAGCATCTGGGTACCGCCGATACGGCATGGCGCGCATTTCCCGCAGGATTCGTCAACACAGAAACGCAAATAGAATTTAGCGATATCGACCATACAATCGTCCTCATCCATCACGATCATGCCACCGGACCCCATAATGGAGCCCATTTTTTGTAAACTTTCATAATCGACCGAAGTATCAAAGAACTCTTTCGGGATCACTCCTCCCGATGGCCCGCCGGTCTGAATGGCCTTAACCGTTTTACCGCCAAAAGCCCCGCCTCCGATGCCATAGACGATATCGTCGATCCTCGTACCCATGGGAACTTCCACAAGCCCTGAGTTCTTCACTTTTCCGGTGACCGCAAACACTTTGGTTCCCTTTGAAGTTTCTGTGCCGATCCCGGCAAACCAGGCCGGACCTTTCAGGAAAATGACGGGAACATTCGCAAGCGTCTCGACATTATTAATGCAAGTAGGTTTTCCCCACAGTCCTTTGATGGACGGGAAAGGAGGCCGCGGACTGGGATAGCCGCGTTTTCCTTCGATCGACGCGATAAGCGCCGTTTCCTCACCACAGACAAAGGCACCGGCTCCGAGACGGATTTCGACATCAAAACAGAATGAAGCTCCGAGGATATTCTTTCCCAGGATCCCATTCGCATAACATTGTTTGATGGCATTCTCGATCCTCTCGATCGCGAGAGGATATTCCGCGCGAATGTAAAAGTACCCCTTGGAGGCACCGATCGCATAACCGCCGATGATCATTCCCTCGATCACGGAGTGCGGATCGCCCTCCAGAACACTTCGATCCATATAAGCGCCCGGATCACCCTCGTCCCCGTTGCAGACAATATATTTCTGATCGCCCGCAGCCTTACGGGTAATATCCCATTTAATGCCCGTCGGAAACCCGGCCCCGCCGCGACCACGCAGTCCCGCTGCTTTCATTTCCTGCGCAACCTTTTCGGGATTGTATTCCGCAAGGACTTTCGCAAGCGCCTGATAGCCGTCCTGGGCAATATAATCCTCGATCCTTTCCGGATCGATCACGCCGCAGTTGCGAAGCACAATGCGCATTTGTTTGGAACTCTGCGCAACGAGTTTTCCCTGAACCGGCTTATTTCCGACCACACTCTCAAGAACGATCGCCGCGACTTCGCTTTCCTGGACATTCGAATAAAGATAATTCTCGGGAAGAACCCTGACCACCATACCCTGATCGTAGAGTCCGATATCCACCACACGCACGAGCTGGACGGAATTCTCCAGTCCTTTTTCCCGGAGAACCCCGAGGAATATCCCGTAGAAATCTCTCGTCTTATCCTTCCCGGTGATCGCCGTATCCTTGATGAAAACTGTCTTTCCCATGGTCTCTCCGCTTCTTTAATTGAATTTTAAATCATAAATACGGTCGTTCACGAGCATCTTGCCACAGACGTGTTTTTCCACGATCCTGATCGCCGTTTCTTTGTCCACTTTACCGTAGAAAACCCGCGGCATGTCCTTCACGCAAACTTCCACGAGAGGTTCGGCGGAGCACATCCCGACACAGCCGCACTTCTTGACCTCCACATCCACGTTGTGCTTACGGACTTCTTCCACAAGCGCGTCATACACGTCCTGTGCCCCGGCCGCGATCCCACAGGTGCTGAATCCCACCTTGATCCAACTGCGATTCCCGCCGGTATGCTTTGCTTTTATTTTTTCAAGATCGCTTCTCGTTAATTGGGCCATAAGTCCTCATCCTCCGTGATCAAGCAGCTGCTTTTGCTTCCGCTTCTTTGGAATAATGCGCGATAATATCCCCGATATCCTTTTTCTTAACTCCTCCGTAAACCTTGTCCTGGATCTTCACCACGGGCGCCAGGCCGCAGCATCCGAGACAGCGGACCACCTCCAGATGGTATTGCCCATCCTTCGTCGATTCCCCCGGTTTGACGCAAAGAAGATGTTCCAACTCCTCCAAAAGTTCTGCGCCGCCCTTGAGATAGCAGGCGGTTCCCATGCACACCGATACCGTGTGCTTCCCCGGCGGGGTGAGACGGAAAAAATGATAGAAAGTAATGACCTCATAGATGCGGGCAAGCGGAACATCCAGGATCTCCGACAAGACCAGGGATACATCGCGCGGCACATAGCCGTAACGATTCTGGATCTGATGAAGCACCATGATCAAATTCCCTTCCTTATCCTTCCAGGAATCCGCGATCGTCCGTACCTCTTGTTCCATGACTGTTTTATCCATAGCTTAAAACTCCCTTGAATATTTGAGGATCATTTCTGCGTATTACAGTAAAGTGAAAGAAACTCGATCGTAAAATCAATATTCCGCACCTGCACCTTTGCCGGGACGCTCACCGGACACGGCGCGAAATTGATGATCTTTTGAAGACCCGAAAGCACCATGTAATCTGCCGCTTCCTGGGCGTTTTCCTTGGGAACCGTGATGATCCCGATATCTCCGTGAACCCGCTTGATGATCTCGGGCGCCCGGTCCACCGGGTACACCTTCACACCACCGATCTTTTTTCCGATCTTGTGACGGGAGACATCAAAAGCTGCGACTAACCGGATCTTCTTCCTGTGAAATCCCGGATACTGCAGGACAGCCGAGCCGAGATTCCCTGCTCCAAAAAGCACGACATGAACAATGATGTCCTGCAGCAAATAATTCTCGAGCGTCTTTTTCAGTTCGCCGGTCCGGTAACCGACCCGGGGTTTTCCGACGCTCTTAAAATTCGAGATATCTTTTCGGATCTGAACATCCGAAAGGCCGGTGATCTCCGCCAATTGCCCTGAAGAAACCAAATAGCACTTTTCCTTGGCCAAGGCCTCCAGGGTCCTGATGTAAAGAAGAACGCGCGTGATCGTTTTCCGGGGGATCTTTTTCATGGCAATCCATTCGTGAAAAATTGAACGAATGGAATTCTAGCAAGCGGACGAACCGAAGGCAAGCAAATAGTGCCCCATAGATTCAATGGGCTGAACCACAGGGGGGGGCCGAACTTCCGGCCAATTTCTTTTAAAGCTAACTGGCTAACGGAGGTGCTGCCAAAGGAAGCTCCAGATAGAAGGTCGTTCCCTTCCCGAGCACCGAGATTACCTCGATCTTCCCCTGATGCATTTCCACGATCTGCTTCGCGATGGAGAGCCCGAGGCCGGTTCCCTTTCTTTCCAAGCCCTTGGCATTCCCGGCCCGGTAAAATTCTTCAAAAATATGCGGCAGGTCATCTTCAGGGATTCCGATACCCGTGTCATCGATACGGATCGATACCCGATCAGCGAGCGCATTCACCCCCAGAGAAACCTTCCCCCCCGGGAGCGTGTACTTCACGGAGTTCTTCAGCAAATTCACAAGAGCTTCCTCCAGATAAACCTTCACACCGCGGACCATGAGGGAAGACGCCTCCGCCCGAACTTCAAAGGTAAGATTTTTGCTCCGGGCAAGCTCACTGATCTGGCTCGTAATCTCGCGAATGAGTTCCGTGAACGAAAATAGCTCCATTTTAAGGCTTTGGGTCAGCTTAAGCGTTGTCATATCCAGGAGCGCATCGACATACACGATCAACTGCTTGCTCCGCTCGATAGCCCGGCGAAGAAGATCATGCTGCGGGCTGCTGAGAGGACCTGTGATCCCCAAAGTGACTGGTTCGATGCAGCTCTGTATCGCAGCGAGATCCTGACGAATATCGTGGGTTACGCGAAGGACGTATTCACTCTTGATGTGGTCCTTTTCCCTCAAAAGACTGTTGGCTTCCTCGAGGCTCTGCTCCCTTGCCCGCAACTGGGCGGAAATCGAAGTGGCCAGGTAGACGGTAATGTAGAGAGTACTGACAAAAACAAAAGACTTCCCGGCCATATAAAAATGGCTCCCGTTCAGATCAAAGGAAAAAAAGGCTTTGAGGCAATAATGGTGAAGAATCCCGAAATACTCCAACAGCACCAACGTAAAAAAAAGTACCACCGTATAAGTTGCCTGCGAAAAGGCGGCCCGCCGGCTCAGCAGGATACTCGCGATGATCATATGAAAAATGAAATAGAATATGAACGGGTTTTCAATCCCCCCCGAAAAGTGGATCAGAAAAGCAAGGCAAGTCAGATCCAGCGAGATCTGGATATTCGCCAGCCGATTGACCCACGGGATGGGAATAGAAAACTTTTTCTTCCGAAGCGTTGAGAGAGTAAAGTAAAGCCCGGCATTATAAAAAAGAAGGATACCGGCGATCCCGTAAAGAGCCGCAAAATCCAGCGAAAGACGACCATGAAAGACATTCGACAAAAGATACGTGACGCTGAACACGCCCACAATCGCCAGCCAACGCAGCCGGATCAGCCAGCAAATGCGCCCCAGTAAATGATCTTTGGGGCGCGTATTTTTAAAAAAAGTCGTCATGAAAAATTCCCCTAAGATTCGGGGTTTAAGAGCCGGAAAAAAAGCCCTGTTCTATGCAGGCCCAACGAACTTCTTTATCTTTCGAAGCAAAGCTTCATGATCAAGCGGCTTCGCGCAATAATCATCGGCGGGAATTCGTCCGCCGTCGCCCATTTCATTTCGGAAATCTAATCCTGTTTTCTCCTTGATAGCGGTCAGCATCAGGATCGGGGTCTTATTCGTTCGGGAATCCCCCTTGATTCTTCGTGCGACCTCAAATCCGTCCATTCCATTCGGCAGCATCACGTCAAGAATCACCAGATTCGGCTCTTCTTTTCGTGTCAGCTTCAACCCTTCTTCCCCGCAAGACGCGGAGCTGACGCTGTAGCCGTTACTTTCCAGAACAACGCGCATGGATTCCACGATGTCCGGGTCATCGTCAATGATCAATATCTTTGCCATATAATTTCCTCCACTAAGGTTACAAGATTTATGCAGGCCCTAGCGGTATGATGCCTCACGCTCTTCCGTTCAGCAAGGACATTTGCGAAGCTATCAAAAAAATCCAATGTGTCTCTTTAGGAAAGGACCTGTTCATCCTCCGGGCACCATGCCGGATCGACGATGCAAAGGAACACAAGCGGGATCTTGCCGGTATTTTCAATGCTTTGCACGGCCTGGGGAGGGATATCGATGCAATCGCCCGGCCCCACTTTCGCGGTATCCTGGTTCACCCGCATCACCCCCGTCCCCTCCAGAATGTAATACACCTCGGAAGTTTTCAGGGAATGAGGCTTGGTCGTTAAGCCCGGTTTTACCGCGGCATGAGCGAGGCTGTAACGATAAGCCCTGTGATCGGTCTTCGCGTTTAAAAGCTCGCGCAGCTGGCAAGCATCACCAGCGATGAACTCCGGACAGTCCTTTAGTTTTCGAATGAACATGGCATTATTCTCCGATATCTTCATTCCAGAGCTCAGGCGAGGCGGCGATAAAATCCCTCATCATTTTTTTGCATTCGGGAAGATCGAGATTGATCAGTTTCACCCCGCGTTTTTTTGAATGAGCTTCGGGACCTTTGAAAGTCTTGTTCTCCCCGATCACCACGACCGGGATCTTGTAAAGCAGGATGGCGCCGGTGCACATGTCGCAAGGCGAGAGCGTGGAATAGATAACGCACTTTACGTAATCCTTGGCCTTAAGGCGGCCCGCGTTCTCAATGCAATCCATTTCCGCGTGTAAAATGGCCGACTTCTTCTGAACGCGACGATTATGCCCGCGGCCGATGATCCTGCCGTCCCTCACAAGGACCGCGCCGATCGGGATCCCGCCCTCGCGCAGACCCTTTCGCGCTTCTTTGATCGCTTCCTTCATAAAAAAAATATGCGACTTTCCCATGGCAGGCCTCCTGAAAATAACTTTGTCTTTTTAGTAACTGCGTTTTTTGAATTCTGGAGTTTGCATCAAAGACTCAATGTGGGCGACCAGTTCCGCGGCATCTGAAGACACCAGCAAATGCTTCGCATTGAAGTTCTTGCGCGCGTCGTTTTGAAGGGCCGGCTTACAAAAAACGGCGTAAGGCACCTGCCGTGTGACAGAGTCCGCCGAAAGATAATGAAAAAGCTTTGCCGCATCAAAGCGCTCCGCATCTTCCCAAAATTCAAACAAAATAAAATCCGGTTTTATTTTCCTGGCGGTCTTGAAGGCATCCTCCTCGTCCAGACCCTGGACCACGACACAGGCGTTCTGCTCGAGGACCTCTTTAGCCTTCTTCAGTGCAAATTCACTGACACCAGCAAGGAGGATCGTCCTGAGACCATCGTTTTGAGGAATAGCCGCGGGTTTTACAACCGGAGACTTGGGGGAGGAAACGCCAAGGGTTTCCCGGATCGTCTTGAGGAGAAGCGGTGCGTCGTAAGGCTTTTTCACAAAAGCCGCGATAGCCCAGGTATCGAAGAATTGCTTCATGCTGTCGCGCGCTGAGATCACGATCACGGGAACTGTGGCGCCTCCCTCCAGTTTTCTGAGCTCCGCGAAGAACTCATAACCAGTCAGGCCCGGCATCATGACGTCGGTGATCACGAGATCCGACTTCTCGGCCTTGAATTTCGCCAGACCTTCGGCCCCGGTCGAGGCCAGAATGACCTGATATTTTTCCGCTTCGAGACGGCGCTTCAGAATATCCAGCATTGCCGGCTCATCATCGACGATCAAGATTTTGTTCCCCAGAAAAAATCCCCGCGGTTGTCGAATCTATCCCGTAGTTCTCTATTGAAATCCCGATCCTGCTTTACCGGGTGGCCAAAGGAGAATGGAAAATCAAAAAAAAACGTAGCTGAATCAGCCGTTACAAGGCCTCTCTATAACCCCATCAAATACAGACCAAGAGTCGTTCGAGCGCCTTACCCTGGTCCCATGGAGGGATGAATTTTACCAAAAGAATCGAGGAAAGCGAGAACGATTTTAAATTTCAAGAAATCGCGCCAACGGTGTAGTGGGAAGATGTAGAGGCGAAAAGTCTTTCCTTTTCCAAGCGCCACGCATCAAATTTTTTCCAGCAAGGATAATAAGTGCTTCATAGGCTTCGGTAATATAATCATGCTGGATGGCTCCGGCGGTGGGATATTCTTCGGCTCTTCCTTTTTAACTTCCTCTGAGTCTTTGCCGTATTTTTCGAAAATCCCATAAAGCAGGCGGCAATCTCCTTTTTGGAGATACTTGCGATTTTCGACAAGCAGGTCTAAGAGATTGTCATTTGTTTCCAGGCTATCTTCTTCGCCATCATCTTCCTCAACGTCATAACCCAGATACTCATCCGTACCCATAGCATCTGCGCTGAGCCGGCAGGAGATCGAAACGACGATCCGGTCCTCTTTGGAATGCACTTCCACCCCCATATCATCGCTTCCACGGAACTGATGCTTTTTGATTTTTTCAATCACGTCCTGATTTGTATTGAATGCTACGGCTAAAGTCCACCAGTCATAGCTTTCCGAATACATCACGTCATAGTATTTTCTCATAAGCGGCTCCCACCCGCCCGGAAGGTCGCTCCACTCGCCGTTGTAAATAAAACTCACCCTCCTTTTAGTCGGTCTGGCACGGCTGGATAATTTGGCAACCGCTTTGCGCGATATCGGATCTAAAGCCTTATCGACCGCGAAAAATTCATACGAAGTTGAGCTGTGGTCAGCTTGAAATCCCTTTCGAACGCTTAATATTTTCACGAGAGCTCCTTTTCCCCGTTATTCGCTTGAAAAATCCATGAAGGATAATTGTCAGGACACTCAGGATCTTCTACCCATTGAGCGATATCTTCAGCCGTGGCAAAAGGAGCGCCGCCCGAAGTAGCTCCTATCGAATCCTGGATGTCCCGGATTATATTGTCTCCGGCATATTCATACTGATCCGTCTTTTTTCTGGCAAGTTTCGCCGTCACGCTTACCGCTTGCCCGCAAGTTCTCAATTCTTTGATGGCTGTTCTCTGGCCAACCCCATATCGTTCCATATATTCACCGACGGAAATAACAGAATATTTTTGCAGGTGTTCGGGCAAATCCAAACGCCTTCCGATTTTTCCTAGCTGCTTCAACGGCGGCCGTAAGGGAGCCGGGCATCCGAGATCGCCGCCCAATCCGTCCATGGCAAAAACACGGCATCCGCCACAGCCGCTTTTTGCGAAACAAACGCCGCACCAGCTATTCAGGAATGTTTTTTTTGCGCGGAAAGAACGGTATTTCCGAAGGCTGCTAGCCTTCGCCCATAGCGCTTCCGGCTCAGACTCTACTAAGTTTCCGGCATAACACT
>Ga0114951_10002514_pt1 | contig 20615 bp, 10 predicted proteins | sample AM7aDNAmetaG_FD_88677 | JGI IMG/M metagenome (GOLD analysis project Ga0114951, IMG submission 88677) | Freshwater microbial communities from Finland to study Microbial Dark Matter (Phase II) - AM7a DNA metaG | ecosystem: Environmental > Aquatic > Freshwater > Lake | place: Finland: Lake Alinen... | reverse complement strand
AGGCAGAGGCGGAAGAGGAATCTCCGGAGATGCGACATCACCTCCCGGAGTGGGATCAGGACCGAAAGAGACAAGCGTATGATTCTCACCTTTCACAATATAAAGGGGATATAGACTTCCCGAATTCGCAACCATTTCGGACCTGCCATTCTGATGTGCCCCCACCATATAGTAACTCACCACAGAGTCTGTAGCCCCCACCGTCGTTGCGCTGAGCGGCACATAATACGAGCTCGAAGCATCAGTTATGGTTGAATCAAGATACGTTTCAGTGGATGATCCCGCAGGCAACGAATAAACAGAAACTGAAATCCCAGGGCCAGCTAAAACCCCGGGGGCAGAAAAAACATGGCCCCACACACCGCGTACGCCCGTGGGATACTGGAATTGGAAGTGAGGATACGTTCCGCCCTGATCCATCACCCAGGTGCTCCCAAAATCCCACCCCAAGTAGGTGCTCTGGTTCATCATGGGATTGGTGTCCCCTGAGATCGACAGCCCCGTGCCTTCATTTGCATAGCCGCGTGCCGCCTGACCCGTCGCATTGATATTCCAATAAGAGTTCGTGACAGACCCAGAGGGCGCCCCGACAAGACCGCCGGCATTCGTAGTCCCCGTCACCCATCCCATCGCGTAAGTCTTATCGATCGCACCGCTATTGGCCCCCGCGAGACCGCCCACATTCCCCGTGCCGATCACATGAGTACTGGAATAAGCGTTCGAGATGCTCCCGGCATTGCTTCCAACCAATCCGCCTACGAAATCAACACCACTCACCGTGTCAACTCCCGTCGTATAAACCTTCGATAAACTACCCGCATTGAGCCCGGCAAGACCGCCAACATAATTATTTCCATAGATACTGACTTTTTCGAGTGCGAGGTTAGAAACACTTCCCCCCGAGCCGATATTACCAAAAAGCCCCAAGTAATCGCTCCCCGTCCGGTTCAACGCAAGATTGGAGATCGCTTTCTCATTCCCGTTCAAGCTCCCGGTGAAGGAGTTCGACGCGCCACCAATCGGATCAAAGCCAGCGCCATCATTCCAACCTGAATAACTCGCCATGTTCAGATCGCCGCTCAATATAAAATTAGAAGCCAAATTTCCCTTCAAACCCTGGAGATCATAAGCGGTCCGGATAACAAAAGGATCACCGACGGTACCACTCCCCGTGTAGCGACGGAAAGCATTCGTCCCATACGGCACTGAGAAATTCCCGGCGACCGTAAAAGCATGGCTCAACGGAGAAGCGTCCGTAAAGCTCCCCCCCGCCTGGACGGTGAAATCCCCATTCAGGATCAGATCGCTATTCTGCGAATAGGCGCCAGAAACAGTAAGGTTATCCAGGGTCTTCCCAACCGTATTGATCGAACCCGAGCCCGTAAGCGTCACATCCTGGGCATTCGTAATCTTTGTAAGATCAAGACTCTCGGCAAGTGTGATGGCCTTATTTGCAGCATCCAGAGTGCCGGTCAGATTCAGCGCGCCATCGACACGCAACGCATCGTTTAGAGAATAAGTCCCAGAAATAGTGAGATTTTCGAAGGCATTTCCTTCCGAAGTGATCGTTTTTCCGGAGCCCGTCAATATCACATCCCCGAGGTTGGAAAGATTACCAATGAAGGCCCAGTCCCCGGCCACGCTCACCGCTTGAGATGCGGCATTCAGTGTTCCGGACACATTAAACGCCCCATTCACTTGAAGCGCGTCCGCCAGTGAATAAATCCCCGAGATCGTGAGGTCATTGAATGCATTTCCCCCCGAAGTGATCGTTTTTCCTGTGCCTGTCAGAGTTACATTCCGAAGATTGGAAAGACCGCCAAGGAATGCCCAGTCCCCGCCCACGCTGATATCTTTGGACGCAGCATTCAATGTCCCCGGGATACTGAGACTGCCGGTCGTGGTAAGTGCGTCCGCAAGCGAATAATTCCCGGAGATCGTAAGTCCCTGCACCGATTTGCCGGCCGAGGTGATAGAACCCGAACCATCGAGCGTCACATTTCCGACATTCGAAATCTTCGTAAGGTTAAGATTCTGCGCCAGTGTCATGGCTTTGCTTGTAGCATTCAACGTTCCGCTCACATTAAGCGCCCCATTGACATGAAGCACATCAACTAAAGAATAACTCCCGGAGATCGAAAGATTACTGAATGCATTTCCACTGGAAGTGATCGTTTTTCCTGAGCCTGTGAGCGTTACATCCCCGTAATTGGAAAGACCGGTAAAAACCCAGTTCCCTCCTTCGCTGATACCCCAGTGTGATGTTGTGGCGTCGAGTGTTCCCGCCCCCTGGATAAGAAGTTCTCCCGTCACGCTAAGCGGATCCGCCAAAGTGTAAGCTCCTGAAATCGTCAAATTCGTGAAGTGATTCCCCCCGGAAGTGATAGTGCCTGAACCGGTAAGCGTCATATCCCCGGCATTCGTGAGGCCTGTAATGTTAAGATTATGGGCAAGGGACATCGCTTTTCCAGCGGCGTTAAGACTTCCCGTCACATTCAAAGCGCCATTCACACGAAGCGCATCCACAAGGGTATAACTCCCCGTGATGTTTAGATTATCAAATGCAATCCCGCTGGAAGTGATGGTTTTGACTAAGCCCGTAAGAGTTACATCCCCGACATTGGAAAGCCCGGAGAACGTCCAATTCCCGCCCTCGCTAATGGAATTTAATTTAACATCGAGCGTTCCTGTCCCTTGAATATCCAGATCGCCCGTCACGACGAGATCAAGACCATCCGCAAGGGTGTACGAAGCTCCCGTCGTTATCGCCAAACTTCCAAAACTGATATCCGCAATGGGAGTGATCGTCTTGCCGGAACCTGAAAGGATCACTGCACCGAGATTGGAAAAACCGGCAGAACTCCAGTCTCCTCTCTCGCTGATGGTCATTGAAGCAGCGTTAAGCGTTCCCCTCCCCTGGAGCACGAGATTTCCGTTCACGGTAAGCGCGTCCACAAGCGTGTAAGCTCCCGTATCGGCAATCGTCAAACTGTTGATGGATCTTCCAAACGAAGTGATTGTTCCCGAACCATCGAGCGTCACAATTTGTGCATCCGGGATCTTCGTAAGATCAAGGCTCTGAGCAAGCGTTATCGGATTTCCAAGAATATTGAGAATCCCCGACACAGTCAGCGCCCCGTCCACATGAAGCGCATCTGCCAATGAATAGGTCCCATTGATCGTCAAGTCTCTCACGGCCTCGCCATGCGAAGTGATCCAACCCGACAAACCATCAAGCGTCACATTTCCGGCTTGCGAGATATTCGTGAGATCAAGATCGCCTGGGAGCGTCATGTCCTTATACATGGCATCCAAATTTCCCGCCGAGACATCGAACACACGTGTCACATGAAGCGCATCCGCCAAAGTGTAAGCCCCCGAAATCGTCAGGTCCCTTATGTCCTTATCAAACGACGTGATCGAGCCTGAACCCACGAGTATCACATCCCTGACTCCCGAAATCTTCGTGAGATCAAGGCTCCCCGCCAGTGTCATCGTATTGGTCGCCGCATCGAGAGTCCCCGCCCCCGCAAAACTCATCTCACCGTTCACGTAAAGCGGATCCGTTAAGCTATAAGCTCCCGAGATCGTCAGGTCGCCCATTCCATGGCCAAAGGAGGTAAGAGAACCCGAACCTGTAAGGACCACATTTCCAACACGCAAAACACGCGTAAGATCCAGATCCTTCGCGACCGTGATCGTATTTTCGCCCATGGCATCGAGAGTTCCAGTTTCCGTCACGTCCAATATACCCGCCACTCGAACCGGACTCCAAAGAGAAATTGCCCCTGAGATCGTCAGGTTGTTTAGTTCTCTACCTGCGGATAGAAGATAACCGTTTCCATCGAGCGTCACATCTTTAGGGCGAGAAATCTGCGCGAGATCAAGATTCCCCGCGACCGTAATCGCTTGCTCCGCAGCATCGAGAGTCCCTGTCCCCGACATGATCAATGCACCCGCAGCATGAATCGCATCCACGAGGGTATAATTCCCCGAGATCGTCAGGTTGACGAACTGATTGACTTCCGGATCACCGGTGGTGATCGTTTTTGGAGCAAGAACAGTTCCACCCGTCAGCGTTACGTCACCGAGATTGGAAAGGCCGGTAAAGGACCAATTTCCTCCTTCACTAATAGTATTCACGAATGCGGCGTTGAGTTTTCCCGTCCCCTGGATATCAAGATCACCTGTCACGGCAAGGTTACCCGCCAGCGTATAATCGCCTCCATTTAAAATGGTGAGGCTACTCAGAATTTTCCCATGCGAATTGAAGGAACCCGATCCCCCCAGCGTCACATCTTGGACATGCGTGATGTGTAAGAGATCAAGACCCGTGGCACCGGAAATTGTCATCGCTTGGCCTGCAGCATCCAAGCTGTTCTGGACATCTAATGTGCCGTTCACATGAAGCGCATCCGCAAGCGAATAATTCCCCGTAATGATCAGATTGCCGAACTGATTAACCCCCGGATCGATGGTCGTGATCGTTTTTCCGGAACCCGTAAGCGTTACATCCACGACACGGGAAAGACCGGCAAAGCTCCAGTCTCCACCTTCCGTGATGGTATTCGAATTAGCATCGAGCGTTCCAGCCCCCTGAATATCAAGATCGTTCGTCACGGTAAGGGCATTCGTCAGGGTATAAGCCCCCGTGATGGTCAGACTATCCAAGGGCTGACTGTCGGCAGTCGAAGTGATATTACCCGAGCCGCCGAGCGTCACGTTCCCAGCATGAATAATATTCGTAAGATTAAGACCCGAGGAACCCATAATCGTCATTGCCATGTGATCCGCATCGAGCTGCCCCGTCACAGTCAGTGCCTTATTCACATAAATGTCATCGAAAAGGCTATAAGTTTCCCCCGACGAGAACGTCAGGTTTTCCAAGTGCTTACCCCTTGATCTCAGCGAACCTCCCAAAGCATTATCCAGCGTTACATTGCCAGCCCCCGAGATATTCGCAAGATCAAGGCTGTCGGCAACCGTCATGTCAAAACCCGCCGCATTGAGTGTCCCAGGCCCCGAAAAAATTAAAGCTTTATTCACATGAACCGCATCGAGCAGCGCATAATCCCCCGAAATCGTAAGGTTATTAACTTGCTGACCCCCCGACCTGATCGAACCCGACGCGGCATCAAGGATCACGTCTCCGATACTCGAAATTCTCGAGAGATTAACACCCGCGGGATCGGAAATCGTCATCGTCTGGCTCGCGGCATTAAGATTTCCTGTCACGCTAAAAGCGCCGTTCACATGCAGGGCATCCACCAGGCTATAGTTCCCCGAGATCGTAAGACCATTAAGTTCCGTGGTATGAGAGGTGATTGAGCCAAAACCGTTGAGCGTTACATTTCCAAAGCCATCAATCCTTTGGACCCACTGATAATTTCCATCCCCACCGTTAGGTAAAGGCAACAAGTCAAAGGGGTCGTCGGCGACCCATATAGTAAGATCACGCGCAAGCGTCATGTTTTTTCCATTAGCATGCAAATATCCTGTTTGAACCGGTGTCGCTGCCCCATTGTCCGTCTTCAGCCAACCATTCACATGAAGGTCATCTGCCAGGGTGTAATTCCCTGAAACCCTGAGATTATTCATTGCTTTGCCAAAGGACGTAATGGAACCCCCACCATCCAGTGTCACATCCCGGGCCCTGGAGATATGCGTAAGATCAAGGCTCCCGGCACACGTCATAGCGTAGTTCGAAGCGTCGAGAGTCCCCGACGAGACAACGAATGCACCATTTACATGGATAGCATTGGAGAGAGAATAAGACCCCGTGATCGTCAGGGCGTTAAACTGATTTAGCAGCGGATCGGGGGTATTAATCGATTGTCCGGTACCTGTTAGCGTCACGGATCCAAGACCGGACAGACCCGTGAAGTACCAACTTCCACCTTCGGTGATGGATTGTCCGTTTGCATTGAGTGTCCCCGATACAGAGAGATCATTCGTCACTCTAAGCGCGTCATTCAGTGTATAAGTCCCCGAGACCGTAAGGCTTCCGAATGATCTCCCGCCTGAGGAGATCGTACTGAGCAAACCCGTTGCGGATACGGCATCCACATTCGAAACATTCGTGATGCTGACATTTTTCTCAAACGTCATGTTCAGGCCCGCGGCGTCGAGACCCCCCGGCACCGTCACATTCAGCGAACCTTGTAATGTGATCGGATCCGCCAGCGTGTAACTTCCCGAGATCGTCAGAGTCGATAAAAGCGGAAATTTAGTACCGGCAGAATGAACCTGTCCGGAACCTGTAAGCGTTATATTCCTAAGATTTGAAAAGTTTGTGAAATACCAATCTCCCCCCTTGCTTAGCGTTTGTAAATTCACATCCAAGACGGACGTCGGTGTAATCTGCCCGGTGGCCGTCAGAGCATCCTGCAGCTGCAAGGTGCCCGTCCGGTTAATGTCCAAAATATTAAAACTGGCACCCCCGGAGGTGATCGTTTGAGCCCCTATACCGATAAAATTGGTGGTGCCACTGTTTGATAAAAATGTCCCGCCGGTTTGTTTCCAGCTTCCGCTCACATTGAGGGTCGCCGGTGCCTTAAAACTCCCGCCACTCATTACAAAGTTGTTGAGGCCTACGGAGTCAGCGCCAATAAATCTCCCCCCCTTCTGCGCAAACTCGCCCGTGGTAAGCGCCTGCACCTGCGTGATGGTACTAAGACCCGTATTTCCATAGCCCGTACCAATCCCTAAATAAGCCACACTTCCCGCAAAACCAGCATCGATGGTGGAAGCTTTCGCCGCACCGACATTATTAAAAAAAACAAGGGTGTTAGCGTCCGGGACTGTGTTATTGCTCCAGTTCTCCGGCGTTGACCAATTAGTGTCAGCGCCTGCGCCCGTCCACCGAGTGTTATGCAAGGACAGTACCGGATAAGTGACACCCGCCTTAAGTCCCCAGATCCCGGGATCCCAAGCGGAGAACGTCGTCATCTGTTGCATCTGGGCCGTGGTCTTGCCTTCAATGGCTCCGGGCGTTTCTCCGCTGCTGTCTGCCTGTAAGGATGTCTCTATGTTCCAATAATTATTCGACGAAATTCCAGAATAGAACCAGCCGACAAGACCCCCGGAGGTGAACCACTCCCCAGTAACCTTACCCGTAGAATAATTGTTGGAAAGACAATTGAAACCGCTGACCATATTTTCAATAGCACCCACAAGACCTCCGACATCCGTAGGGCCACTGACTTCCCCTGTGGCATAGGAGTTGGTGATAATACTTAAATCATAGTCATACCCCACAAGGCCGCCGGCACCTCTTCCTGAGCCCGTATTGGCAACTTTTCCCGTCGCATAGCTTTGATCAATAACGGAATTATAATCGTTGACGCCCACAAGACCTCCGACCCACTCCCCCCCGGTAACATCCGTCTGGGTATAGCTGTTCTTGACAGTAGTTTGGTAGTTGTAACCGACAAGGCCGCCGACGCTACTGCCTCCGGTAATGCTCCCTCCGACAAGGCCGACGTCATGGATATAAGCGCTGTTCGCCCTTCCAAAAAGACCGACGTAAGTAGTACTCGGACGATTGATCACAAGACCGGTGATCGTGTGGGAGGCGCCGTCGAAATCACCTGCAAAGTTACCTGCCCCGTTTCCGATAGGATCGAAACCGAAATAATTTGAAGAAATCAGAGGATCTCCTGAACCTTTATAATTCCAGAAGGGAACCTCGGTAGGCAAAATAGTAATGTCATTGGCAAGTTCAAAATAGGTGTCCTTACTAACGTATCCTCTCACACCTTGAAGACCGTAGACATCGTAGATTTTGTAGGGATCAGGAACTGTACCGGACCCTGAAAAACGATTGAACGCACCGCCGGGAACGGAGAAACTTTTGGCGGTAAAGGTCTCCGTGTGGGGTGATACGAATGTGCCGCCTTCCTGAACATAAGTGCCGGTGACGTCCAATGACCCACCTTGGGTGATCGTACCCGTGTAACCTTCCTTGATCCTGAGCTTGGCAACGGAAAAACCGACATCAATACTCGAATTCGCAATGCTCGTTTCGTTAAAACCTACAACACTCCCCGCGATTGGGGCGCCCAAAACACCGTTCTTACTCCAATTCGCGTCGGTCGACCAGTTTCCCGTGCCGACCCATAAATAAGTATTCGGATTAATCCCATATGTCGGCAAAGCCCCGGCATTTTGCAACCACTCAACGTCAAAGTCCCACCCTTCCGTTGCCCCCGTTAAATAGACTGGATGGGTGGATACGTAGAAGTCCGCGAGCGTGCCATCCACATCAATCTGATCCGCGGACTTGTCGCCACGGTTCCCGGTATCACTCAATCCGTCATTATGCCCGCCGGTTTCTTGCCACCACCAATTGTTTGACAAAGTGTTGTTGTTGTCGTCGACTCCGAAAAAACCACCCTGGACGGTCCCCGCGCCAGTCACCAAACCCGTGGCATAGCTATTGGTAACAGTGGTTGCATTACTCCACCCCACCAGACCTCCGGCACCTCCTCCTGTACCGGTAACAACCCCCGTAGCATAGCTGTTGATGATACTCGATCCTTTGTAAGTGACCCCTACCAGACCCCCGACGTTATTAACACCGCTGACACTGCCTGAGGCAAATACATCTTCAACGCCAGTACCGTAACTGTAACCCACAAGACTGCCCACATTGTTCCCGCCGATCACACTCCCTCCGACAATCCCAACGCCTCGGATGACAGAACCGTTCGTGGCCCCAAAAAGCCCCACAAAGTTCTCGGCCGGTCGGGCGATCGTAAGACCCGTGATGGTATGATTCTGGCCGTGAAATGTGCCCAAAAATGAACCGATCGGTGCAGCCCCCACCACATCGGTGCTGGTTCCTACCGGAGCAAAGCCGAGACCGCCGTTCCAGCTCACCGTTTCGGAGGCATCAATGTTGTTGGCCATTTTATAGTTATAACCAAGATTCTGGTCCATGTATTGCAAGCCGCCCGGAGCGTCCGACACGGAATATATCAAGTGATCGCTACCGACCGTCACGTCCTTTGATAAGGTCGCGCCATATGTTGTTTGGATCGTATTCACGCTGATGTCGTTGCTTGTGGAACCGGTGTAGGTCGCCGTTCCGGTCTGAGCATTCAGGGAAAGGATATTTACGTTCGAAATACTCCCCAGGGTCGGCGAGCCAGAAGAGTAAAGTGTAAGATTATGACCTGCACCCGCGATCGAGGCTCCCGCATCCATCAGGAACGCGCCGCCTCCAACGGAATCCGAGTCCGCTCGAAACGTGAAATCGCTACCGAGTGTGAGGGTCACCCCAGAGTTGATCACGATGTTTGCCACATCGCTGATAATCCCGTCCACGCCCGGGACGTCTTCGGAACCATCCACCGTAGCGCTGAAAGTAAACGTAATCGCATTATCGAGGTTGTCGTGATGCGATTCTCGAACATGGTAGCCGCCACCGATCCGAAAAGCCGCGGCTTTCTCCCTCAAATACGCCGCCGTAAGATTCCCCATCGTCTCAATGTCGCCGGCCGCTTTCATGTCGATTGATCCCTTTGTCGCGTCCAAAGTTCCTGGATTTTTGATCGCACCTTCGGTGGAGATCATGTTAATCTCGCCACCCACGGCTTTCATGAGAGCCTGGTTCATTACATCCTGACGCGCTTGAACGTTCAGTTCGCCGGCAGCTGCATCGATCGTTCCGGTATTCTTCACTTCGCCTTGCTTGGCGCTGATCTCAACCTTACCGTCGACAGCTTCAAGAAGCGATTTATTATAAACGGATTGTTCGGCCGTAAGGCCCAGCGCGCCATGATCCGCTTCCAGAGTGCCGGCATTCATCACATTGGCGTTCGTCGAAGTGAGCTGCATGACACCTTCATCGGCTTTCATAAGGGCCTCGTTGGTGACATCCTGTTTCGCGGTCACCTGGAGCTGCCCTTTTGTCGCATCGATCGTTCCGGTATTCTTCACTTCGCCATTCTTAGCCGTGATCTCAACCTTGCCACCGAGGGCTTCGATCAGGTTCTTGTTATAGACCGACTGGCCGGACGTCATCTCAATCTTCCCATTGATCGCACTCACAGTACCTTCGTTGGTGATAATCCCTTTCGAATCGACGAGGATGTGGCCATTCATCGCGCTCAGGCTGCCGCTATTATAAAAATCATCAAAAGAGATGAACTCTACCGAACCGTTATTGGCCTTGACCACCGAAAGAGCGCTTCCATCCTGCTCCAGGCTGATCGCCTTTTCAAAAAGTCCGCCCATCGCCTTGGCACTAAGGATCACATGTCCCCCCTCGGCTGAGATCGTACCCGTGTTCTTGATCTGGTCGGTGAGACCCATATCATTGGCCGTAGACTCATCCACCCCGATACTCACGAGGCCATCGCCGGAGATACCCACGGTAACCATACTGCCCGCGCCCAGCGCCACGGTACCCGTCGGCACATCGATCACGCCCCGGTTTTCGATGGCGTTGGAGATCAAGGCCACGAGGTCCCCGTTATTCCCAATGATCTTCCCGTTGTTCATCAAGAAACCGCCTTGCCCGCCAAACTGATAGTCATGCGCAAGAAAATTGGTTGCATCGAGATTTAGGGGGAGCGTTGAGGCGATAAGAGACGCCTTGTCGAGATTGATGAGACCGGTAGAGCCGATATTGATGCCTGCGATATTCTGAAGGATAAACGCAATGTTGGACAAATTCATAGTGCCGAAAATGTTAGAGGCCTGGCCACCGTTCACTAAAAGAGCGAGACTGGATCCTTGACCAAGGCCCGCGACGTTATACGTGCTTCCCTGTGCGATATTGAATTCGGGAACTTTCCATACGGGGTTACCTGAAACATTCCAGTTCGTTGTGTTTTCGTGCGTATTTACATCCACCGTGCCGCCATCAAGATGGATCGTCTCGGCCATCACGGGAGTCACGCACATGGACCCGAGGAATACGAAGGCGGTCACAAGCGCAATCAGTTTCTTGGGCTGCATCCAAGAACCCAGGGTCCTAGCCCGATTTTCCCCACATAAAACCCGCCGTTGAGTTGTAAGGTTTTCGTTTTTCATTTTTGTTTTCCTAATAGAATAGTACTATAGAAACAAGCCTAAATCAAGCCCTTTTTAACACTTTTTTGATTAAATTATCTGTTTATAGCAATTTATAGCATTTTTTATAGCTATTAATAGCAACATTAGTCATATCGTCTTTTCGAAAATGAAGTATTTTTGAGCCTTTCTTTTCGAGAGGGGGTTTTTGAAAAAACACGAGGGTTATCGCCTAAAGTCTGAAGACGGACGATCTTTGAGGAGAACGATTCGAGCCTGAGAAAACGTCTTCTAAACAGCTATACCAGCATCTCGAAGATGGGAAAGGAACTGGCCTTCATCCCAGACAGGGATGCCAAGTTCTTGGGCTTTGCCGAGCTTGGACCCAGCGCCGGGACCCGCGACCACGATATTTGTTTTTTTGCTGACACTTCCGGAAGGATGAGCGCCAAGTTTTCGCAAAAAGGCTTCAGCCTCTGAGCGATCGATCTTTTCGAGTGTTCCGGTTAGGACGATCGTCTTACCCCGAAAGGGATTATCCCCCGCCACCTTTTCCACAAGATCCATTCGAACGCCAAAACCTTCCAGCTTTTTAAGAAGCTTCTTTGTGGTCTCCTGCTGGAAAAAATGGCCTACCGATTCTGCGGTGACGGGTCCGATCTCGCGCATCGATTCGAGCCCTTCCAAGGTCGCTTGAGATAGCGCTTCAACACTCCCGAATTTTTCCGCAAGAATATACGCCGTATGAACTCCGACATCCAAGATCCCGAGACCAAAGATCAGCCGCTGAAGCGGTCGTTTCTTGCTCTGTTCAATACCGTCGATAAGATTCAGCGCGGACTTCTCCCCCATCCGCTCAAGCTCCTCGAGGTCCTTTTGCTTAAGCCGGTAAAGGTCGGCCAGGTCTTTCACGAGGCCTTTTTCCACCAGCTGATCGATGATCGAAACCCCAAGATTTTCAATATCCATCGCCTCGCGGCCCGCAAAATGCTTGAGAGCACCCTTGAGCTGCGCCGGGCACAACGGATTCAGACAGCGGATTGCAACTTCCTCGCCGTATTTCCCGGCTTTTTCGCCGCAGACAGGACAATCCTTCGGAAAAATAAATTCCGGGGGGTTGCCTTTGCGTTTCTCCGGGATCACGGATATCACCTGGGGAATGATCTCCCCGCTTTTTTCAATAAAAACGTGATCCCCTATCCGCACATCGAGACGCTCGATCTCATCCTGGTTATGGAGACTCGCGCGGGACACCGTGGTTCCGGCAAGACGGACAGGCTTAAGAATAGCGACCGGTGTAAGAACTCCAGTCCGGCCCACCTGGATCTTGATATCCTCAAGCACAGTTTCGGCTTGTTCCGCCTGATATTTGTAGGCGATCATCCAACGCGGAGATTTGGAGGTCATCCCCAGCGTCTCTTGGTCTTCAAAACGATCGACTTTGACGACCACGCCATCGATCTCATATTGGAGCTTGGCACGCTTCGCCTCGATCGCGTCCACTACCGAAAAAACCTCATGCATTGCCTTGCATTTTTTCGCCTCGGGGATAACTTTAAAACCAAGGTCGCGTAGCAGCGCCATGGCTTCGCTTTGACTTTTCGGCCCACCTGAGCCTTCGTAACGCGCCAAACCATGGATAAATGCATCGAGCTTGCGGCGCGCGACAAGCTTCGGGTCGAGCAATTTCAGGCTGCCGGCGCACGCGTTGCGGGGATTGGCAAAAAGGTCATCACCCTCTTTTTCTTTTTCCGTGTTGATCTTTTCGAACTGACTTTTCGAAATATAGGCCTCACCGCGCACTTCCAGAAGCTTTGGGACTGAGCCTTGAAAGGAGCTCCCGGGAGTCGGTATCCTAAGCGGGACGGATGCGAGGGTCTTGATATTTTCCGTAATATCATCCCCATATTTTCCGTCTCCTCGCGTCGCCCCAAGCTTGAGCAAACCATTTTCATAAATAAGCGAGATCGAAACACCATCGATCTTTTCTTCCACAAAGTAGGAAAAAGGCTCCCCTCCCAGCCCTTTTTGAACACGCGTCGCGAAGTCCTCAAGATCCTCACGCGAGTAGGTATTATCAAGCGAGAGCATCGGAACTTGATGCTCAATCGTTCGGAATTTCTCAAGTGAAGCGCCACCGACACGCCGAGAAGGAGAATCTGGCGTGACGAGCTCAGGAAAAGCCTGTTCAAGATCCAGAAGTTCCCGCATCAGGCGGTCAAAGTCGCGGTCCGAGATCTCGGGCTTCGCCTCAAGGTAATAGAGGCGGTTATGCCGCTCGAGCTCATTTCGCAACGTTTCTATTTTTTTTGCCGCTTCAGTTTTATTCATGATTTTTACATGGAATACTGTTTTTAAAGTAATCGATACGCCAGGGACGCCGGCAAACCCTCCACCAGGATCTTTTCCGAGGCCTTCTTATTATCGTAAGGCAGGCGCACGATTTCAAACGTTAATTCGCTTTCGTCAAAAATACCGAACGAAAGCCGGACATCCCGGTCGCGTGGCTGGCCGATACTTCCGGGATTCAAGAGATAGCGTTCATTTTTAAGGAGCCTCAGTACCCCTTCTTTCAAATGGCCGCCCTTGGCCTCTTTTTCCGAAAAAAAACAGGGCACATGGCTGTGGCCGACAAAACCAAAAGCGGTCCGTAAAGCCAAGAATGACTTATAGGCATCGCTCTCATCAAACAGATAGTGGAATTCCTCGGGGCTGTGCAGTGTGCCATGGGCAAGGGTAACACTGCCATCAACCAGAAGGTAAGGAAGCTTCTTAATTTTTTCGATAAGCTCGGATCTTAATCGGTCTGCGGTCCAATCGATCGCTTCTCGAGCTGTGGACGTAAATTTCTGAAGGACCTTGTCGTGAATAGCCGCAGCCTCGTGGTTTCCCAACACATGAAGCCCGGCGTTCTGAAGCGACCACTCCAGACATTCGTTCGGATTCGCTCCATAGCCTATGGAATCTCCCAAAACCATAAACTTTGAAAGACCGCGCATTCTCGCACATTCCAGCGCCGCTTCGAGAGCTTCCAGATTTCCGTGAATGTCGGCGAAAATCGCGTGGCGCATAAATCCTTGTCCCCCCTTCTCACCCGGTACGGCGTAAATCAATAAGCGATATAAAAACCTTTAAAGCACCCCTGATCTTCGGACCAATGCGCCTCAACATCACGGATATAACTTTTCATACCGGATTCCCGGATCGCCGTCAGGAATTCCACTAAGGACGTTTCTTCGCCTTCCGCGGTCACTTCGACGCGACCGTCCTCGAGATTTCGGACAAATCCGGTGATTGGAAAACGCCGTGCGAGTCTTTCCGCAGTAAAACGGAATCCCACGCCCTGGACCGTCCCACTAAAAAAAACCTGCATCTGTTTCATAGGATTCTCGTTGCACCCGCACTCAAGTGATTGCGAAAGTGAAAGGCCACGACTCCAAAAGCAACTGCGACATTGAGTGAATTTTTGCGACCTGCCATTTCAATCTCAAGAGTTTTATCACAAAGCGCGATTAGTTCCTCGGACACTCCGGAAACCTCATTCCCAAGAACAAGACACACCGGGCCTGACGGGCGAAAATCCTGGTAAGGAATACTTTCGGCAAGCTGCTCAAGAAAAACGATCTGATATCCAAGGATTTTCAGCTCGCGCAACACTTCACGAGCATCGCGACGGTATTCCCAAGGGACTTCCTTCTCGGCACCCAGCGCGGTCTTGGAGATCTGGGTATCCGGGGGATGGGCGGTAATGCCACAGATCCATAGCTTTTCCACTCCGGCGCCATCAGCCGTTCTAAAAATAGCGCCAACATTATAGAGACTACGGATATCGTTCAGGACCACGCAAAATGGAAGCCTCGGTTCTTTTTGACGAGTCTCCTGGCGAGCTAAAAGTTCCGGATGGCTTAATTTTCTCACAGTCACGTCGCTGATGTTTTGTTGTCCCAAGCAAGATACCGGCGATAGCCTCCGTGATACACAAATTCCGGAAGCCGTCTAACAAGCCACATCACGATCCCCCACCAGGACGGAACGTACGCGATCTTTTTCTCTTTTTGAATGGCCTTATAGATATCATCCGCCGCTCTTTCCGGGGAAATGATCCCGAAAAGCCCCTTGCGACCGCGCACCATTTCCGTGTCAACAAAACCGGGACGGATATCCACAACCCTAATGGTCGTAGCGGAAAATTTTTGTCGCAAACCTTCCATGTAATTGGAGATAAAAGCCTTGGAAGCGTTATACGCCGGCGAACGGCCACTCCCGCGATGACAGGCCACTGAAGAAATCCCGACCATGCAACCGGTTCCTTTTTGTGAAAAATAATCCGACGCCACATTCGCCATGGCCGCAAAGCCCAGTGCGTTCACCTTGATCATTTCCTCTTCGAGGTCCCATTTCAATTTCTCATTTTGGAAAAGCACACCGGCATTGATGATGATCAGATCCAGATCATGCAGCGCCATCATCATATTCCTGAGTCCATGGATCGCTTCTCGGGTATTGCGCAGGTCGATCTCCCGGACAAGACTTTCCCCAGGGAGCTCCTTTTGAAGCTCCTGCAATCTTTCAAGCGACCGGCCGGTCAGTCCGACCAGATAACCTTCCGCGGAAAGCTTCTTGGCCAACGCGCGTCCGATCCCAGTGCTTGAGCCGATAATAATGGCTTTTTTCTTGGAGGCATTCATCGGTTTTCTGTTTAATCCCTTCTTCAGCAACACTAAGATCGTAGGATGCAAAAAAAAGGCGCTACCTCGTAGAAGGTAACGCCTTTTTCGACAGGTTTATTACATAACAGCAGATTTTTTCGCTTGCTCCGCTTTCTTTTCCGCTTCCCGGCTTGCCCTCTTCGCCTCTTTTTCAGCTTCTTTTTCAGCCTTCCGCTTTTGCTTCTCAGCTTCTTTTTCAGCCTTCCGCTTCTGCTTTTCAGCTTCTTTTTCAGCCTTCCGCTTCTGCTTTTCAGCTTCTTTTTCGGCCTTCAGCTTCTGCTTTTCGGCCTCTTTTCCAGCCTTCAGCTTCTGCTTCTCAGCTTCTCGTTCCACTTTGCTTTTTTCGTCTCCGGATTTCTTTTCGAGCTTTTCAACTTCTTTTTTAGCTTCTCTTTCGGTTCCACGCATCTCTTTCTCAGCTTTTCGGGCGCCCTTCTCAGCTTCATTCTTACTTGCTCTTTCGGCTTTACGCATCTCGTACGCAGCTTTCCGAGCGTCCTTTTCAGCTTGAGTCATAGTTGCTCGTTCGGCCTTACGCGTTTGGTTCTCAACTTTTTTGGCGCCCTTCTCAGCTTCATTCTTTTCTTGACCCGGGGGGACGCTTCCTGGCCACCCTTTCTTCTCGTCCTTGTTCCAACCCGCAGGATTTGAATTTTCATTTTCAGCAAAAACAACCCTTCCGCCCACGCTAAGACCCAAAACAAGCAAAGAAACGCACATCAACTTCAAAATGTTTATTTTCATCGCTGACTCCATTTTTTAGGGCTTTGCCTTGATAGGATCATAGAATCCACGGTCGACATTTATCTATCTTTCACCGAATGAAGCGAAAGGAATTTCTCCACGGAACGATCATAGGTTTTCTCAATACCCTTTGGGAAATAACAGGCGGGTAACTGGTTCTGACTGCGGTGGTAGGTCACGCACTCGCAGCAGATCCCCTTGCGGGAGCAAGGTTCATACGAGCAATTGCAGTGTTTCTTATTGGTCTCGATCTTGCATTCCATCGGCGATATTACCTCGAGTGCCAAACAAGGATCGGTACCTGGCCCGGAAGCCAGGGCCAGATTACCAATTAAAGTAATTATGATGACAATCGGGGCAGCAGGATTTGAACCTGCGGTCTCTACGTCCCGAACGTAGCGCGATACCAAGCTTCGCTATGCCCCGATGAAATTTCATTTAAATTTGAAGAAACAAAACGGCGGGGATTATATCACCCTCAAGCAGAGTATTCAATCAAAGGCATTAATCATCGGCCGCAAGATCGGCGGTGGCGGCCACCTGCTCGGGAGTGATGGGAGGAGCACTTTCATGATAAGGCTGCGCGCCTTGGGTCAAAAGCGCCGCTCCCAAGACTTCTTTGAACACGGGAGCGGCAACCGTACCGCCATAGTAAAGAGGTCGTGCTTCATCCAGCACAACCACCATGGCATAGCGAGGATTATCCGCAGGGGCAAATCCCACAAAGGAAGACATGAATGCCGAGTGAGAATAGCCTTTACCTCCGGGAAGGATCTTCTGTGCCGTACCAGTCTTCCCTCCCACCAATACATCTGGAATCTTTGCCTTGGTTCCCGTGCCTCTCTCGACCACTTGTGTCAGGATCTCTCGCATCGTCGCAGCCGTTTCGGGCCTGATGACCCGCTGCTTGATAACAGACTTCTTCTCTTTGATCGTCACACCCGCCGAATCCTGGACCTTGGCAATAAGGTATGGCCTTACGAGATAGCCTCCATTGGCAATCACGGACATTGCGGTCACCATTTGTAGCGACGTCACCATCACTTCCTGCCCCATGGGGATATTGTAGGGAGAAGTCTTGGACCATTGAGCCACCGGTCTCGTAAACCCCGGCGCTTCACCGGCCAGATCAACACCGGTCCCGGTCCCGAACCCGAAACCTTTTACATAGCTTTGAAATTTCTGCGCCCCCATTTTGAGCGCGATCTTCACGGTCCCGATATTACTGGATTTCACGATCACTTCCATCATCGGCAGCATCCCGTAGGGATGAACATCATGCAACACCTTGAAACCATAATTCCATTTACCATTCTCGCAATTGATGACCGTCTCCGGTGTGACCGTCCCTTCGTTAAGAGCACCACTCGCCGCCACGATCTTGAACACCGAACCTGGTTCGTACATGTCGGTGATCGCACGATTACGTTTCGCATCCGGCCCCGCACCGGCGTAATGGTTAGGATCAAACCCAGGCTGATTGGCCATCGCCAGGATCTCGCCAGTCTTGGGGTCCATCACGATCGCCCAGGCACCCTTGGCATTCCATTGCTTGAAAGCCTGTTCAAGTGCTTTTTCGGTCAGATACTGAAGATGCTGATCGATGGTCAATACAACACGGTTCCCATCAATCACAGGAAGACTTTTTATTTCGAAAGCTTTGATCTCCCGCCCCTTGGCATCGCGTTGGGTGACACGTTTGCCGGGCTTCCCGCGCAGATCGCCATCCATAGATCGTTCGAGTCCCTCCACCCCCTGGTTGTCTACGGTGGAAAATCCGAGCACCTGGGCAAGCATCGTTCCCTGGGGGTAGAATCGTTTGTATTCTTCCAAGACCCCAAGCTCAGGGCACTCAAGTTTTCGGATCTTCTCCGCTTCCTCGAAAGTGACGCGCCTCTTCAGCCACACAAACGATTTATCCCGGCTCAATCGCTCTGTCACCCATTTAGGGCTAAGCCCCAGGATCTTTGCGATCTCGCGACCGAGGTTTGCACGTTCCTCGTCCTTCAACGCGCGCGGCACAGCATAAATAGAAGGGATCTTCAGATTGGTCACGAACTCTTTTCCATTACGGTCCGTGATAGGCCCTCGTAAGGGCGGCACATCGATCGTCAAATAATGCTGACGGTGAGCCAAAGCAAGAAGCGAGGACTGATGAAGCCAGGTCAGCTGGACGATCTGATAGATAACGAGGCAAAAAAGGACAGACAGAACGATGTAGAGGAACCAGAATCGACGCGGCGAAAGCAACGCGCGCATTTGTTAGGAGGAAAGATCGGTCTTGGCCTGGGCCGTCTGGATCCACCGGCCAAGAAAACTCGAAACCTCGGAAGAAAAAGTGCGGGTAGCTTTTTGTTCCGATGCCACGGGGATAACAAGTTCAGTCACCGGCGGGACCTCCACCACTTGGATCTTATCGGGAAGCGCCAAGCCCATGTCGTGACGTTTCATTTTTGCTTCAAGAAGGCGGGGGGCCCTCAACTGGTCGATCTTGAACTGGAATCTTCGGAGCAGCTCTTGCTTCTCGGCAACGGCGCGGGAACTTTTATGGATATCAAAAGAGACGAGGACGGAAGCAACCTGCAGATGCACATAAATAAGCATCGAGCAGGTTAGGACGGCGATCAGAATTAATATTTTTCCGCTGCCTTTCATGATATTTTTTCAATCACTCTCAGTTTGGCGCTTCTCGCTCTTGGATTATTCAATATTTCCGAGCGGTTTGCAACCATTGGTTTACGAAAAATCAAATTTCCTTGCTCTTCGTCGTCCCATTTCCGGAACTGTTGCTTCACAATCCTGTCTTCGATCGAATGAAAGCTGATAATCCCCAGCCGCCCGGCTTTCTTCAGATGGTTAAACGCTGCGCCCATACCTTCCTTGAGCGCCTCCAACTCATCATTCACTCCGATCCTGAGAGCTTGAAATACTTTGGTCGCCGGATGACGCCTCGCCCAGGAAGGCCTGTGTCCTTTTTTGAATCGCAAGTGAGCGGGCAGCGCCAACTCGAGCGTCTGGTTAAGATCTTCGATGGTCTGGATGGGTTGTTGGCGTCGTCTTTCGACGATTACGCGAGCAAAACGCCGTGAATTGTGTTCTTCACCATAATGATAAAAGAGATCCGCAAGCTCGACCTCGGACATTTGAGCGAGCAACTCTGAGGCTTTAAGACCAACTTCCGGGTTCATCCGCATATCCAATTCCCCTTCCGTTTGGAAACTAAAACCACGCTTTGCATCCGCTAACTGCTCCGACGAAGTCCCGATATCAAGCAACACCGCGTCGAATGCCGTTACTCCCAATCCCGAAAAAGCTTTTTCAAGATTTCTAAAATTCTCGTGCACTAACTTAACCCGTGGATCCTCTTGGAACAACGCACGGCATCTTGCGATCGCTTCAGGATCCTGATCAAAACCGATCAACCTTCCCGCTGAACCTATTTTCCCGAGGATCGCCTCCGCGTGTCCCCCGCTCCCGAGGGTCCCATCCATCACGACGGCCCCAGGCTTTAAAGCAAGGTTCTCGAGAACTTCTTGTAAAAGAACGGGACTATGACGCAAAACTAAGGATCGCCTCTTCTTCTGTCGAATAACTTTCCATCAATCCATTGACCCCGATCATCTGGAAAGTTCTTTCCACTTCAGGGCGAAGATTGCACAGCTTGATATCCCCTTTTTGTTCGCGCACCTTACGCAGGCGGTCCACTAAAATGCCGACGCCCGCCAATTCCACATGCTTGGTGTCTTTCAGATCAAGCAAAAGGCGTTTGTGATTCTGGTTAAGCAAACGGTTCATTCGGCTTTTCATTTTAATCATGCTGAGCGCGTCAAGATCTCCACTGAAACGCAATACATCCACTCCGATCTTCGTCCTAGCGTGATAGACCATAAAAGCTCCTTTTCTATTCCGATACTAATTTTTCTGCGAGTTCTTCAAAATGGTTCTTATGATGACCAAAGAATCCCTGCCACTTTCCTTTCGCCCAGATCTCAATGCGGCTTTAAACGCCGACGATCATGACCTCTCCTTTAATGTCTGCATAGGTTTTGAGAAAATCCGGGATGAGGATCCTCCCCTGCTTATCGCAGACAACTTCCGAAGCGCCCGAGAAGAAAAGCCGATTAAAGGTTCTGGATTCGGCTT
>Ga0114951_10002512_pt1 | contig 20629 bp, 24 predicted proteins | sample AM7aDNAmetaG_FD_88677 | JGI IMG/M metagenome (GOLD analysis project Ga0114951, IMG submission 88677) | Freshwater microbial communities from Finland to study Microbial Dark Matter (Phase II) - AM7a DNA metaG | ecosystem: Environmental > Aquatic > Freshwater > Lake | place: Finland: Lake Alinen... | reverse complement strand
TTAACACCCCCTATTTTGGGGCTCCTAAAAACACGAAGGCCACCGAGGTTATCCCTCGATGGCCTATATGTTTATAACTGGTAGCGGGGGCAGGATTTGAACCTGCGACCTTTGGGTTATGAGTGCGTTAAAGGTTTTTGCTACTGTTAGATGATTTTCTCTAACCGCCGTTGCTCTTATGAATTAGGGAGATTCACTTTGTCTACTGTTTTTCTGTTTTTGATGGTGATTTCGCTCCTCGTATTAGCCCTGCATTAGCCGAGATTTTTGGTTGATACCTTGTTCACTTTTTTCTTCCCAAACACTTTGGCATCAAGTTTTTTGCCTACCTTCTCGGAGTCTATCGGGAATAAGTGTCCATAACGGTCAAGCGTTGTCTGAATGGATGCATGGCCTAATTGACTTTGAATGAATTTTGGCGACTCGTTAAGCGAAATCAGCAAAGCGCAATACGAATGACGCAAGTCATGGAAACGAATCTTCCGAAGCCCAGCGGCAACAAGGGCGGGGTGGAATTCTCTCTTTACCATGTTATCAGGGTCCATGGGGTTGCCTTTGGGGTTAGAGAAGACCAACTCATTCTCACTGACAGGTGAGGTGATTTTGTGAATCTCTAGTGCCTTCTTCAGATAGGGGGACATTACGATTGCCCTAATCGAACGTTTTGACTTTGGCGGCACAAATTTCCAGCTTGCGACCATCCGTCCACTTTCTTCTTTCTCGTTTAACCAATAGAGGCTACGGCGAACGTAAATTTGATTGCTAATCCAGTCAATATCACCCCATTGAAGCCCCAGCAGTTCACCACGCCGCATCCCTGTCATGATGGCAGTAAGAAATAGGGTGCGATATGGTTCATAAGCGGCCTTGAGGAACGCCTGGACCTCTTCAGGCTTCAGGAAATCCATCTCAGCAGATTCTATGCGTGCTTTCTGTATTTCTTCTGCTGGATTCTCTGGAATGTATTTCCATTTCCTGGCGTGCTTAAGCATTGTCTTCAACAGCACAATAATGTTGTTAAAGGTCTTGGGACCACGTTTCTCAAGAACATCCGCTTTGAACTTGAGCAGTTTCTCTATGTTGATTTTAGAAAGCGGGAGAATGCCAAAAGCTGGCAAGAAGTGGATTCTCACAACGCTTCTGTAAGAGCGGAGCGTTGATTCTTTGACAGTTGCTTTGGCGTGCGTATCCAGCCACTGCTGGGCGTAGTCCTTAAATAACCTCTCCACAGGGCGGTTATATGTCCCAGCATTGATTTGGGAAATCACTTCGGCTAATCGACGCTCGGCATCCTTCTTATTTGGGCCAATGGTTTCCCACTTTTGCTTGCCTTCTCCACCGACATAGTACGCAATGGCATAGACAATTTCCTTGTGGGCGCATTTAGTTCCGCCTTTCTTGCCCTCACGACGACACGTAAGGCATCTGCGGATGATTGAGCCTCTCATCTTTCACCGCCTGATAATAGATACGTTGTACGCATGTGTTTAAGTATACACATACGGTGCACGTATTTCAAGGAGGGAACTAACGGGTCTTGGGGCCTGGCTTTCTCTCTTTTGCCAGATACTCTTTGATGGAAGCTTCCTTTATCATCCAAATACTGCGGGAAGAATTGATTTTGGCCTGATAACCTCGAAGCACTCCCTTGCTCATCAACACCCTTAAATACCCTGTAGAGAGATGGTATTTCTCGAAGGCTTCGTAAGTCGTTAAGTGGCGGCCTGTCATGTTGAGCATTATACATTTTTAGGCCCCCCTTTCATCAGAATTAAGCGGGGAAAGGAAAGCCAGGACGACATCCAGGTCAAAGCGAACGTACTTACCCATCTTGTAATGGGGGATACCTTTTTGACCAAGGCGAGTTCGCTGGTAAAGCCACGATTTTGGGACGTTCAAAACGGCAGCAAGCCCTCCAATATCGAGAAGCTGTTTTACTGTTTCCTTGTTTGCGCTATCTGAATCATTGCCCGACTGGCCAGGACTAGAGCCTGATTTCGTGTATCCACTATCTCCGTTCCTTCTATCCGTTCCATTTCCGCCTTCATTGTTTCCAGCATCATTTCCTTGTGGTCGTATTGATATGGTCATTTTTAATGACCTCCTTTGTTTTTATTTTTAAATTAGCGGCATTCGCCCTATCCCTCATTTTAAATAATGCGGGGCAGGACAATTGCCAGCTGGTTTTATTCTTCGCCATCAAGAACCGCTGTATGGTCTCAAGTCTTTTTCGTCAAAAATCATCATCTGGCCATCAGGATTCGAGATGGTATACTGGCCCCAGCCCGTCGAACTAACGACACGGGCCTCGTCTTCAACGCCTCGTTCAATGTCAAAATACATCACTTTTTCGTTTATCTGGAATCTGTGGTAAACACGCTTTTGCATCCGCAAGGACAACCACCCTGCCAAGTCTCTCAGCTTTTCTTTCAATGCTCTGTCCATTTTTCTTTTTCCTTTCTGAATTTTCAAATCCAGAAAAAGAGACGGTTTAGAGTCATTTAACCTCTTGCCCATCCCTTTTCCCATTCTGCTAGCAATCGCCCTTCCTAGGGCAAAATCAGCAAAAGTCCCATAGGTAAAACCCACCTAAAATACGAGCTTCTCGTTTTGGTCATTATTAGTAAGAACCCGAATTACGGTTTTAGTTTTCTGTGTGGGTATGATGAAATGCCACGCCATTCTTCGTTTCCTACCGCTTCCCTCATGTTCCACATGGCTATGACGGAATGTATAAATCGCTGGCTTAGAAGCACCCACTACAAGACTTAGCTTCTTTGCCGTTTCATAGTCCTCCGTATAAGCCATCAACCAACCTAAACAAATGCACTCAAGTACATTTCCATTACTTTCAAAGTTCATTTCTTCGTTGATTCTCAATTTCACTTATGCGTCACGCTCCTTTTTGTAAAGCATTGTCTATTAACCTTTTTTGTTCTCGAATACGCAGTACATCCCTTTCGAGTTCTGCCCTTGTTCGCTGTCCTTTAAAGTAATGATTCAAAAGCATGTCAATGGTGTATAGCAACGGTCGCTTCCTTCCAGGCTCTATGCGAATCGGCATAAGCAGACCCTCACGGTTGTACCTATAAATCGTTATCACGTGCTTTCCTAAAAGCATTACAACCTCCTCCGTCGTCAAGATGTCATCCATAAAATATTCCTTTCATTTTTTTCATTACGACTTCCGTCGTTTGTTTAACTTGCACAGAAAAAATAAAGCCTGAAGGCTATCAAGAAATCTAAGCCATCCAGGCATCTACCTTTAGAACGCTGTTAGTATTGTTATTTGGAATAACTTTTTTCAGTCACTGCATTGCAGCTCTCGAATAAAGTTATGACTGGTAAGACCTAAATCGCAGGAAAAGTAGTGGAAAGTCTCCGCTATCCAGCAGCAAAAGGGCTTATGCTATTAGAACGCTTTCGATGAGGCTTTTTGGAAAATTTATTTTGCGGAGCATTGCTGCAGGGAACTAATAAAAAAGGGTGGTATTTCTTCAGGATGAACTATTTCTTTTTGCCGTCTCTTTTGGTTTGTAAGGCTGAATCCCATACTAGTCTTGTTAATTCCAAATCCCGTCTGAATTGCTCTTGATTCTTCTCCCATTCTCTTTTGAGCGCTTGTAATGATTCTATGGTGCAAGCTTTCAAATATGCCGAGCTGAATTCTCCCTTGTCTTTTAAGCTGTTTGTCATTGCAATCGCATTTAGAACAAATTTCTGAAGGGGCGTATCCCGTGAAATTTGCTTCCACCCAGGAGGCCATTTGTACAACTTTTTCAGTTCCTCAATCACTTTGTCAAATTGAATAGCTTTTTTACCATTGAAGTTCACATCAATTCCAGTGGATACTATTGCTTCTTCTACAAGAGCGCATTCATTCGGCTGTGAAGTTTCAGTAAGTCCATCTGCCGCAGATTTTGCCTCTGGCTTAGTTACGCAGTAAATTACTTCTTGATAGAGTGGACTTTCCCAAACTTTTTTCCAAAAGATTTCATCTCCATGAGGTTTCTGCCCGCTCTCATTGAGAGTATTACGAAACTCCCTTGCAGCGTGTTCTCCCTGAACGCAATTAGGGCACTTTGCCAAATGGTTACGATATTTAACTAAATCGCTTTCTGGCAATGTCCCGTCTATTACTGCAAACATATTCTTTTTAATGTATTGGCAATCTTTCATTTGATTGTCCTTTTTACTTTTCAGTTCTTACTCCATGCTATTTTAACGCTTGAAAAGGCATTATTCGGAAAATAAATTACGCTTATAAGACCCTTTAATTTTCGCATCATGCCCGTCATGCTTGTCATGCTTGTCATGCTATTAGAACGTATGAGAAAGCATTATTTGGAAAATATATTACACCTATAAGACCTCTTCCATTTTCACGTCACGCCTATCATGTTATTAGAACGCACGAGAAAGCGTTATTCGGAAAAAGGATTATGCCTATGTAACTTCTTTACTTGTGATGAAAGTATTCCTTTAGCCGTCTTTGCGTTAATCAGGTCTTTATATGCCTGTTTGAGGCGACCATATTCTTTCGATTTCCATACCGCCTCTTTTATAAGTTTTTCACCATAATGATATAAATCATATGCTTCTTGTACTGACTTAAGGTTAAATTTTAGCGCAATATCAAGAGGTTCCATTTCATCATCAACTCGTGCGAGGATTATGCTTCTGTAAGGCTTTTCTAAATTCGCTTTGGCCTTTTTAAGTAATTCGATTATTTGTTTCTTGATATGTATTTCCCTGGGATTCTTGTGTCGAGGGTTGGAAAAGGTTCCATGCAGAATAGCCTTTCCCCCCGTTTTATCTATTTCATCTATAATTGTTTTGTCCCAAGAAGTCGTGTAGTTCTCTCTCCTACTCTTTCTTTTTCTAAGTTCGTCCATAGCAGCATTTTTAGTGACTTTATGAAGCCATGTGGAAAATTTTGCTGTGCCTGGCTTATAAGTTTCTTGCCCAATTGCCCTTTTTACTAAAAGTTTCTTGAAGACTTCAGATACACAATCTTGAGCATCTTCGTCACGCCCAAGATGGATTTTGGCTACGCCATACATTTTATGGTTGAGCCTGCCATAAAGCTCTTGGAATGCACAGCCATTACCTTGGAGAAATAGATTGTATAACTCTTCGTTCGTAAGATTTGTCATTTTAGATTGCCCTGTTGCGGGTAACGACAATCTGAGGTTATTTCTTGACTGCTCATTTGAGGACGAATCTGATATGTAAATTGTCAGGTCCTGCATTTCGTAAAAAATCTGACGACCACCCTAACCGTATAAACAAATACCCCCCTAATTTCCGTATTGGTTGGCCTTTTTAATTACCTCCCTCACGGGCACCCCTTTTAAACCTCCTGGATGGGTTCCCTTTTTTATATCAATATTCCCCCCTATTATTCCCGACATTCTATTACGGCCTGTCTTTTAAAATAACCCTGCCTCTAGAGGCCTATCAATTTATCCTTCAGTTCTATCGCAACATCGGTACCCCAAACAATCCGAACTGACTTGGGCACGCCGTTCTCTCGAAGCATGTCCCTGGTTTTCTCCAGCCAGTCTTGTCGAACATGCCCCCGCAGATAGACCGTCTTTATATCATCGAAATAAATTCCACGAATATAATCATCAAATTCCTTCGCCCCGTACTTTTCGATTATTTCACTATGCTGTACGGGATAGGCGGCACAAAGGAACTCTCCCGTGTCGGGTTGATAGCTAAACTTGAAGAGGGGACGGTCTCTATCTCTTTCAAAACTTTTCAAAATATTCTCTGGATTTATGACCCAGCGCAGGTTCAATCGTCGAGGAACTCTTGCCAGTCTTGCGTTCATGTCCCTTTGCCCTTGCCTGTCGCTTGCACTAGCCTGCTTGCCTTGCGCCGTGAGCTTTGAACTTCAGTTTTATCTGCGCCAAACATCGAGTTTTTATTTCGCTCGCTATAATCGCAGTGAGGCCGAGCAAAGCCAGCGAACTCGTTTCTCTCAAAGCTCCCTTTATTATTCTCAATGCCATTTCCGTGCCCACAGAATTCTTTAATTGTTTGGCTTTAGGTCCCATATGTCACACCCCCCTCTGGAGTAACTTTCTGTTAATTCGCTGCGTTGACATTTTTGAAGGTCTTCCTTTGCCTCACGCCATATTTCGCTTAGGTACTCGTAGCAAAACCCCACAAAAAACCCAATGGCAAACGCTCGAATTGCTCGGTGAGTCATCTTATTTTCCTCCTCTTTGAATACTTGCGATAATATCTCATATACCCAGTTACCATCATCCTGGCAGATGGATAAAATCCGTCGCATTATTGTCAAGATTGTCTTTGTTCCTAAAATATCGCATCGTCGTCTTTGGGTCACTGTGGCCCAAGGCTATCTGGACTTGATGGATTTGGGCGCCTCCATCAATGGCTAACGTTGTAAAAGTATGACGCAAGCTATGGGGAGTAATCCTCTTGTGAACCCCTAAGCGTTTCAGATATTTTTGAAGCAACTGTCTTATGGTTTCCGCAGATATTTTGCCGAATGTCTTTTGCCATTTCACAACTCCCTTGAAGTGGCTTTGGAATATATATTCTGTCGGTTCCTTTTTACTGTCACGTGCACTCAGATAGTCCTGGATGCTCTGCCAGACCTGAGGTTTCAATTTAGCCAATCTCAATTTTTGCCCCTTCCCTAAAACCGAAAGCACATAAAAACTACCCTCCATTCTCAGGTCAGATATTCTCAAATTAATAACCTCACTTCGGCGCAAGCCGTTATTTAAAAGGACCTGCAAGATTGAACGGTCTCTGAGACCTACGAGTGTATTCTTGCTTGGCTGAGCTAGCAGCTCTTCGGCTTCCCGTTGGGTTAATCCATTAGTAAGGCTCTCAGTGGGTACCTTCGGACTTTTAACAACCGAGCTTTTTGCTGGATTGTGCGAAGTTATTCCCAAATCCACAAAATACTCAAAGGCGGTTCTCACCGTAGAAATTTTTCTTGCAACCGTGACGGGCTTAAAGCTCTGCAGTAAATCGTTTCTAAAATTAATCACGTCTTGCGGGGCTACCGCTTGAATCATTTCTTTGGTTAGCTGATGAATGTCTGTAATTTTAAAGAATTGCAGCAAATCAGCCTGATATGCTCTTTTGGTGTTCGGGCTGAGCTGCCCCGTCAGAAGCGGGGACAGAATCGCTTCTTTCGAGGGACTCGTTTCCGTTTTCAATTGAATCGCATCCATATTGCCTCCTAGGCTGCTAATTTATATTCAGCTGCTGGGACTTCGGGTTCGCTTTGGTCAATTGCATCTCCCAGGACGTAGCTCACAGCCTTCTGTGCCTGCCCCGCTGCATGAATCAGAAGCTTTTTATCGGCTTTCAATGCCTTGAGCCAGCCTTGCAAATAAGCAGCGGAATTTGCAAGCGTATATAGTTCAATTCCTGCAACACCACAAAGGAAACTAGCTCCCAATTCTGCAATCAACTCCTCCTTGCTGTAGAGCGGGCTTCCAAATGGGGCGGTGTCGGTAATGCCTGAGCGGTTTAGTCTCTTGGGGTGTCCAGTGGAATGTATAAATTCGTGATAGGCGGCAGCATAAAAAGACGGGATGCTTTCAAAGGACTCCTTCCTGGGCAAGTTGATGCAATCCAGTGTTGGCGAATACCATGCCTGGGGCTTTTCGTATTTGACCTCAGGGCAATCTCGATAACCAGCAATAATCTTCTCGCAGGCGGCGATAGGCGAGAAGTCGATTTGTTTTTCTTCTGGATAGGCTTCCTTAGGAAGGCCTTCACATTGTTCTGCCGAAAACACATGATAGTATCTGAGGAGTGGTATCTTTTTCAGCTGTACCTCGCCGTTTTCTTTTTGCTCAGATTTTTCAATCCATTTCCAGAAGACGACCAGGGTCCCTTTCTCGCCCTTCTTAACTTTTCCTCCCAGGTCCTGGCATTGTTTGAAGGTCACAAAGTAGGGATTTAACCTTCCTTCCAGGCAAAGGAGCCAGATATTAATACCTCGATAAGCCTTCTTACTAACGAAGTTCCTAGGGAGTGCGCCCCCGCTTAACCAGGGCTTCCGCCAGGGGATTTCTCCCTTCTCTATCTCTTTAATGATTTTCTCCGTCACCACTTGGTACAGGTCAAATTCTGAATTTTTCATCTCTCTCACCTCCTACTCTAAAGATAGCACATAGGTTGTAAGATGACAACCCCTGAGGCAAAAAAACTTTTACCTTATTTTTTTAAGTTCTTTTTTGGGGATTAGATAGAACGATGTTCGCTTGCCAGCATCAATCGCTTCAGCCTCGATGCGCCCCTTTTTAACAGCCTTTAGGACGGCTTGCCGTGAGATGCCCAGCCGCTCTGCCGCCTGGGCAATAGTTAAATACTCCTTTATGTCAGCCATATGATAATCCTAGATTAAATTGCGGTGGTTGTCAAATGACAATCCTGAAGGCGCACAATTTCAGGAAGACTTATTAAAACAATAGGGCTTTAATAAGTATGATTCTAAAAATCTTTAAGAAGTCCGTGACGAGCGTGGGTAAACTCCCCCCTCCCTGGACTCTCCCCACTATACAGCTCTTTTAGCGTCTCGATTCTTGCCTCTTTTTTTAGGGTGTTTTACCGTACCCTTTCGGTCCTTTTAGGGTACCCTTTTTGGCATCCTAAATATTTTTTTAGCCTAAATTAGCCTTTCAGTTTCTGTAACTTCTTTGTTCGTCCCATTTTCATATTTTATCGGGAAGCTAAAATAGCCTAAGCCATGCCTAAAATAGCCTAAGCCATGCCCAAAATAGCCTAAGCCATGCCTAAAATAGCCTAAAATTAAGCCCTGAATTTTTGTAAAGGGAAAGTGAACACTCACCATGCACTGGTCTTCCAGTAAGCTTCGACGGGCTTGCGCCAGAAGGATTGCGGTGGATTATTCAAATAACTTTTCTTAGGCTGGGAGGGGCGCGAAGTGGGATGGGGGACAGTTTATCCAAATGCAACGCTGTTCAAAAAGAGCGGCAGCTGAAAAAGAGAGCTGTGAGTTTGGAGAGTTTATCTTCGATGGAGTTGAGCTTTTAAATGGTCTTCTTGGATTCTTCGGTCATGGCTTTAAATCCCCGCCATTACAGATGCTAAGAGTGCGCTCTTGCTCGGTCAAAATACACTGCTTTGCAGCTGTGGCACTCGTATCTTGGATTTGATGAAGCAGAGGACGTTGGCCCATCCAAATGGACCATGGAATGACTTACTTCCCAACATTTTTGACAAAAGGGGTGGGGGTCGCTCTCTGCATAGTAAAATGGTTTTTTAAATGTCATTTTCTTCTTTTGATTAAGCATTTCTTCGAGGTTTTGTTTTTCACTTTCTAATTTTCTGTTTGTGTGAGTTAAATCAATAATTTCACCTTCGAGTTCCACTATGCGTCTATAAAGGTCGATGTCGTCGATTTTTTTAATCAGGCCCGCTAATTCTTTTGCATTTTCAACTATTCCCATAATCCACCTCCCATTTTCTTTCTCTTAAACCGTCTCATCGTCCTCGCCTTCATCGTCATCAGAATCCTCGTTTGCGTTCCGCCTTTTTTCTGCTCTTCTTTCTTCTGCTTCCTGTTCCAAGCGTTCTTCCGCCTCTTTTTTACGTCGTTCCTCCTCCTCTTCCTCCTCAGCCGCAGCCATCAACCAGAGCATTCCCATCATGCCCCAGAGGTTTTTATTATCGTGGTGTTTGTGGCTCATGACTGCTCACCCTCGTTTTCTTCATCAGATGAGTCTTCATTTTCCTCTCGCCTTTTTTCCTCAGCTTCTTCAAGGTCGCAATCGGTAAATTCCTGCCCACACTCGCTACAAATATTTAGTTCTGCAAGGTCTTCATCCATTTCCTGCTCACAATGAGGACATATCTTGGGTTCAGCCACGGCTGATTTCCTCCCGTAAACCTTTTACGGTTTTACCAAAAACTGCTTCATGAGAGTGTCGAAACCCATGTTGGACATAACGACGCTGTGGGGAATGAGGACGTACTTCCAAGGCTTCCCGCCGTGCTTGGCGTTGAATTCTGCGGCGTGCTGGCAGTATAGAAGCGCTGCCCGTGCCTTTTCCTGAACCTCGGAGGACTCCATATCGCTCTCTTTCTTGGTCTCAATTAAGTAAATCGCATCCTTGGTCTCGGCAACGAAATCAGGGTGATATTGTTTTGAATTGTGTTTCCAATAAATTTGGAATTGATTCAGCGTAGGCCTTAGCCACTTTAAGACCGCCGAATCCTGTTCGAGGATAACTGCGAAATCCTTCTCGGTCTTGCTATCAAACTTATAAAGAGTATGGTAGGCCTTTCTGAACCCGCTGAACACTTTTTGAGGAATCGAGTTGGTCGGAGTGATTGTGTCGGTGTAGTGGTGGATGCTGTCCTTGGAATACTTCGAGAAATTGTGCTGCTCAATGCTGGAAAAAGGTCTTATCACTGGCTTCTCAAATGTCGGCGCTTCACAATAAAAATGTCCGTCCTCCATCATTTGCGAGTAAATGAATTGCCCAATCTCTCGCTTATGATATTGCACAACGTTTGCCAACTCATCGTCCTTGAGGTACGACTTAAACTTCGCCACGGCTTGATTGGCTAATTTGAAAAGTAGGTCCGCCTGTTCATCGTAATTCACCTCGGAGTAGTTGATGAGTTCGTTCACAATCAGCCGTTCGGGGCTATCGAGGTAGATGCTCCCGCCCCCAATTACAACGACCATGCCATTCTCTTGCTCTCGGAGTTTCTTAATCAGGATTTCCTTCGAGACGGGCTGGTAATTCAAGTTTCGCACATCCAAGTCAAAGTCCTTAAACCCCGATTTGATTTTGTCGCTCGGCTGAATGGTTATTCTCGGAATCGAGATGATGTTCTCGGTGTACTCCTTCACCATGACCTCGTAGGCCTCCTCCGCTTCCTTAATGACATCAGCAGCAAAAAGGGAGCGTTGGGGGTCGCTCATAATTCTTTCCGTCATTTTTCCCACAGCAATCTGTTTAATCTCATCCCGACTCAAATCGTTGATATTTGTAACAACGCTGCTTAGTTCAGGTAGGGTCAGGATAATCGCCGCACGAGCATCCAAACTCACTTGAGCCTCCTGCTTTTGCTTAGGTGCAGTCATGCCCTCGATTTTCTTTTGCTCCGCATCGAACTTTTGCTGAATGGTGGAAACCGAGGTCACCACTTCCTGCGTCTGCTTCAACGCTTCAGCGTCGATAATGATGACATTCTCCCGCTTAATAATCGAGTCGGGCTTGTTGGCTTCGTCGATTATTTCCTGAAATTTGTCGTGAGCAACAATGGTGAGCTTATCGACCTTGTCTGACCCCGTTCTCTTGCCGTAGGGCAGCCGAAGCCCTCTGCCAATGGTCTGCTCCCGCAACGTCATGGAGGCTGCGGTCCTCAAAGGAATGATGGTGTAGAGATTGGTAACGTCCCAGCCCTCCTTGAGCATATTCACGTGAATCACAATCTCGATTTTGTTCAGAGGATTTTCGAGCGAAACCAGCTTGGCGATATTCTCGTCTTTTTCACCGCCCGTTTGGTTTGAATGGATTTCCATGACCTTGTCGGCATAACGTCCTTCAAAAAAAGATTGCGAGATAATCAGCTCTTTTAATTTTCCCGCATGGTCGGTGTGTTGCGCCACCACCAGCACGAACGGTTTTACAGCGATGGTCTTGTTATCACGGGCAAAAATATCCAACGCAACCTTCGTATCCTCGTGAATCCGAACACCGTCCTCCAATTTGATTCTGTCGAGTTCGTCTGCTCTGTACTTGCTTGGGTCAAAATCTTTTCGGGTTGCCACGGCAGGCTCTTTTACAAACCCGTCACGGATAGCTTTCGCCAAGGAGTATTCATAAACGACGTTCTTGAACTTTAGCGGTCCCCCAGCACGTTCTATCTGCGGCGTTGCAGTAAGCTCCAACCCAAGAATCGCCTTCAGCTCGTTGATGACCTCCATGCCCCTGTCTGCCCGATAATGGTGTGATTCGTCCATCAGCAGGACCAAGTCTTCAAGTCCCGAAAGGTAATTAAAGTACGGCTCACCAAGGCATTCTGACATTCTCTTGATTCGAGGAACGCTCCCACCACGGGTTTCCGCATTAATTTTCGAGATATTGAAGATGTTGATATGGACCTGCGACTCGAACAGTTCCTGTCCACGGACTTCGTTGTAATTGTCGCCCGTCACGACACGTGGTTGGTTATGTACGAATTCCGCAATGCCCTTAAAAACATACTTCGGATGAGAGATGTCAGAAAAATCCTGAATGAGCTTGTTGTAGATGGTGAGGTTAGGGGCCAAGACGAAAAAATTTCTGATACCCTTTGCCAGATAAAGATAGGCAACGAACGCTCCCATCAAACGGGTTTTACCCACACCAGTTGCCAATGCAAAGCAAAGCGACGGGAAATTACGTTCAAAATCCGAACAGGTGGGATAGGTGCTTTTGACCTTCTCAAGCTCTGCGGACAAATCCGCATTCTTTTTCAGCGTCAGCTTGTCTGCCAAATCGGCAAGGATATTCAAGCTTTCTTCCTGCGGGGGACGAAGGCTTAGACGATTCCTGATGGCGTTTGCGATTTTGTCCATTATTTGGAGTCGGTGAAAAGGTCAGTTTGATTCTTTGAGGCGACTTTTTTGATTTTCTTTTTCGCTTCTTTTTTACCTTGCTTGGCATCGGCTTCTTCGTCGAGTTCTGAATCAGCATCGTCATCAACGGGCATATTGACGATATTCAGACTGTAATCTTCCTTGCCAAATTCGCAACTCCCTAAAAGCATATTCGGGATTTTCTTGACCGTGATATTCGGAAAGCGACTCACACAGGCTTCCTGAAATGACTTACAGCAAATCAGAAGGCTCTCATCGGGCTTCATGTCCTCCTTGATTTTTGTGAGATGTTCTACGGTAATGAACCCCGTGGTCGTAAGAATAAAATCTTTTTCGGTGGATTGGCCCTGTTTCCAGTACAGAGTTTCATCGGGACAGTACTTGAATCCCTCGTGCTTTGCCATTGCGGCTGCCAACATGGTCGGGTTATAGCGTTCGTCGATAACCCAGTTATTGTATTTGTCTTTTTTTAAGAGGCTGGGAGCCAAAAAATAATATCGAAAACCCCCGCCGCCTTTCCATTGAACTACTTCGGAAATGCCCGCCTGGTCTTTGCCATCGACAACGCTTTTTAATCGAGGGATACAATGGGTATGGCACTGCTCACCTAATTCCACACCTATCCATTTACGGTTCAGCTTATGAGCGACGGCAACCGTTGTCCCTGAACCAAGAAAGCTATCAAGTACCCAGTCTCCATCTTTCGTGTTAGCAATATCCAGGAAATGCTTAATTAGTGCTTCTGGTTTTTTTGAATTTCTAAATGCAACAACGCCTTCATAACCTACTCGGTTAAATTCGGCGGAAAAATCAAAAAAGGAAGGGTAAGGCAATTCCTTGGAAGAAATTCGTGTCAGAGGAACTCCTTGAAAATAATTCCCATTCTTTTTTTCAGCGTTTTCTCTGGCCAAAAAAAATCTGCAGCCAAGGTGGTCATCGCCCATATCTGGAACTTTGTAAAGAACGTTATAACCGTCCTGTTCGATTCTATTTTCTAAATGCGCAACGTAGAAACGTCCGCTACTATTGCCCTCTCGAAGCCCTCCACGAATGTTTATCTTTTTAAAAAGTTTTTCGGTGCAGGCTTCTTTTTGAATTTCATACTCATTTTCCTTATAGAGAAGCACTTCTTTGCTGCCCATTTTAATTAGCTTACCTTTAGATTTTAATTTTACTGAATATATATATTCTTCAAATTCGTTTTCTTTTTCTTCCTTTTGCTTCTTAGCTATTTCGAAGAGATTTGATTTTTGGTAGCAATGGACATATTCAACGACATCGTGAATGTCTTTGTCACCCTTCAACATTCTGCCAGCATGCCTGACTTGAATGAGAAAAGTTGTGATAAAATTACTCCTACCAAATATTTCATCTAACATCACTTTTAGATGTGCTTGTTCGGAATTATCAATGTGTGTAAAAATGCATCCGTCGGGTGAAAGCAATTTGTGCAAAACTCTCAACCTCGCATACATCAAATCAAGCCAAAGGGATTGTTCAACGCTGTCGTCAAAATGCTCCCATGCGCTACCAGTGTTATAAGGTGGGTCGATGTAGATGCATTTGATTTTCCCTGTGAAATCCTGCTCTAATGCCTTTAGGGCAAGAAGATTGTCCCCGTAGATGAGCATATTTTCTGAGCTTTTGTTGCCGTAGGATTTGTCGGGGTCTTCGATGAGGATGCGGGGTTCGAGCTTGGGCTGTTCGTCTTTGCCGACCCACGTGAGTTCAAGGCGTTGTTTCTGGCTCATTTCAAATGACTTTCCACCGTATGGTAAATAATTCCGCTTTAGTAATCCGCTGCTTCAAACGGGCTTCAACTTTTGCAATCAGTTTTTCCTTACTCGTATCGACATCGTCCTGCGCCTGAAAGAGATTGAGGCGGAGGGTGTTCCGTCTCTTCTCCATCTCTTTGATGTGGCGTTGGGTCTTGACCTTCTCTTCGAGGTTCAAGAGCTTCTTAGCCTCGGTCTTCCTGAACTTGATTTCCTTATCCAGCTCTTTTAGCTCGATTTCCATGCTATTCTTCACGTCCTCGGCCCACTTGTCGAGCTTTTCCATCTCGTTGTCAAAAAAGCCAGAATTGCGCCCCATGCTCGTAGTCAGAATCTCGGCTTGCTGCTTCTCGGCGATTTGATTAAGAAGCTCCGTAGTTTGACTCTCCGCTTCGCAAGGCTCTGACTTTACTTCGGCTGGCAGGGAAAACAGTCTCTGGACCTGCTCTGAGTCTAACTCCTTTCCCTTTTCGGAAACGCCGCAGAATAGGATTTTGTCTTCTACCTCAAACGCATCAATCGTCAAATTGATTATCGACAACCAGCCTGTCTTTCCTTTGAGGGGTTCCAGCGCCGTGATTTTCTTTTTCCCGCTCGAATAGTCAAAAACAAGTTCTTGGACGGGCAGGGACGGTTCCTTGCATTTCCCGATGACCCGACGGGCTAAGGGATGTCCGATTCTATAAGTGTGCGCTTCCTCGACATTCTTCCCGCAACGGTAGGGTCCAGTTCCGATTTTTTCTTCGGGAAAGGGGTTCTTCCTCAGCGTAAAAGAATTTCCATCAGAGGTGAAGTCCGCATAAGCTTCAAGGTAGTATCGGGTTAAATCCCAAAGCCAGTTCTCGTACTTATTCAGATATTCACGGCTCTCTTGTAAGTTGATTTTGAGTTTTTCGATAACTTCCTCGTCGAAGTTTTCGAGTAGTCTCTGCCTTGTCAGATGCATTCTTTCGTCGATTTGGGTTTCCATCTCCTGCTGTAGTGCGTCGAAGGACGCTTGGATTTCGACTTCTGTTCGACAGTTTTGATAGATTTGAACGATTCGTTTCTCGAAGTCCACGCCCGATTCGATGGTACCCAAGACTTCATCGCTTGCTCCGAACACGCCGTCAAAGAGCTTGAACTTTTTTTCGAGCAGTTGGTACACCCGTTGGTCTGCGGCATTGTTCTTATTGAGGAAATTCACGACGACGACATCGAACTTTTGCCCATAGCGGTGGCATCTGCCAATCCGTTGCTCAATACGCTGGGGGTTCCAAGGTAGGTCGTAATTCACAACGAGCGAGCAGAACTGCAGGTTTACGCCTTCCGCAGCTGCTTCTGTGGCTATCATGATGGATGCTTCGTCCCGAAAGTAATCCACGAGAGCGGCACGGATATCAGCTGATTTAGACCCTGTGATTCTGTCCGTCCCTTCATGCTTCACCAGCCACGCCTTATAGATTTCCTTCGATTTCAGGTCGTTGTTGGAGCCGTTGAAGATAACGATTTTTCCTTTGTGTGCGGTGTTCTCCAGAATGCTTCTCAAGTATTCCTGCGTCCTTGTGGACTCGGTAAAGATGAGAGCTTTTTTGTTGCCGCCCTTCTCCGCAGCTTGGGAAAACCCCTTTTTCAAAGCGGTGAGAAGAACTTCTCCCTTGGAATTTTTCGTAATAGATTTGGCGAGGTTGTGAAACTCCTTGAGCATCGCCATCTCTATCTTGACGCATTCGATGTCTTCTGCGGTCAGCTTCTTTTTTTCACCTTTTTTTCCAGGCGCTCCTCCCTCGGAAGCGTCCTCATCGAAATCTATCCATTCTTCCTGAATTTCATCAAAGTTTTCTATGTTTTTAGCGATGGCGGCTTCAACCAAAGGAAGCGGTTCTTCGTTCTTGATAACGAAGTGGAGCTTCTTGGCGAGGGCATCCAGCGTTCCTGAAATAGCGTAGGTCGAAGATGCCAAGAGCTTCCGAAGGATAAGGGTCATCAGTTGGCGCTGACTTGCGGGCAGGGCGTAGAGCGTCGGGCGCTGCAAATAATTCGACACCAAGTCATAGAGCTTTTGTTCGTTCTCGGAAGGCACGAATTCCTGCGTAATCGGAATGCGATTGGTGTACTTCACGTATTCCAGAACCTGCCGTCGAAGCGTACGCTTACAAATCGGCTTGAGTCTTGCCTTCAGGTCGTCGAAATTGTCCTCGCTCGTGAGCTTAGCGAACTGGCTCTTGAAACTTTTTAGGTCGCCGAAAGTGTAATCGTCGATGATGCTGACCAGACCGTAGAGTTCCAGCAGAGAGTTCTGAAGCGGCGATGCCGTGAGCAGCACCTTGGGGAATTGCTTCAGGGCTTCCTTGATGGCGTTGGCGATTTTGTTGGTGGGCTTGTAAACGTTCCTCAAGCGATGGGCTTCATCAACAATCACTAAGTCCCAATTCGTTTTCTTAATATACACATCCTTCGAGCGGGCGAAATGGTAGGAGCAAATAACAATGATGTCGTCTTGGTCAAAGGGGTTGAGATTGCCCGTCTTGATTTTTTCGTTAAATGATTTCGTTTCAAGAATAATAGACGGCTGAAAAAACTTGTCCATCAATTCCTGATTCCATTGCTTCCGAAGATTCGAGGGAACGATAACGAGGATTTTTCTTTTCCTCTCCGCCCATTTCTGTGAAATCAGAATCCCAGCCTCGATGGTTTTGCCAAGACCGACTTCGTCGGCAAGGATGGCTCCCTTGGAGAGGGGGGAACGGAAAGCGAAGAGGGCGGCTTCTACTTGGTGCGGATTGAGGTCAACCTGTGCGTCGGCTAATGATGCGGTCAGCTTTTCAAGGCTGTCGGATGAGCATCGTTTCGTCAGCTCATAAGCGAAGTATTTTGCATGATAGCCTGTTAGCATTTGCGGTCTTCTATGGAAGAATTATGAACAAGAAAACAATGAGTAACAGCTTTGTCATTTTCGTGTTTTCTTTTTCTTAAGGGGCACCTTTGATTTTCTCTCTTCTTTTCTTTTACAGCCCTGACAACACCATTGGCCGCCACTTCCATTACTCATTAGTTGGTATTGATGCACGATAGGCCCTTGGCAAGAAGCACAGTACATTAACTTGCTCTTTCCCGCCGCAAGAGGCTGCGCTGCCTTTTTCATCGCCTTCTTCCTTTTCTCTTCATCCCTATACATTTGCTCCAAGCCATCAACTTCGGAAAAATAATCGTTCATCATATTCCTCCAGTTAAATTTTGGGGTGAGAGTGTATCAAGCTTTAAAAAATCTGCCCCGAATGTTTTGAAGAATGCTATTTGTCCACGGCTTGGTCATTTTCGGGAAACATAAAAAGCTGTTTTTCGTCTTTTTTTTGTCTTATTTCTTCCCGTATGCGTGCCAAGCACAATTCGGAAGCAAAAAATTCCGCCAAATCCATTTGAACATTTCGTTTATCTTCCAGCATTTCCCCTCTTTTTGAAATCCTTCTTAAATCTTTAAAAGTAACAAGATATTTTTGTGATTCTTTATCAAATTTTGCCAATCCAATGTCCTTAAGAGCATCCAAGGCTTCCCTTATTTCCGCTATATTAAATATCCCCTGCTGAAATATTTGTGCGTTAATCATGTTTACCAGTTGTTGTGGGCTTAATTCAATCTCAAATTTAAATGTTTTGTTATTTGAGATGTCTTCAAGCTGTTCCTTATTCAAACATTTGTACAGCCCTTTGTCCCATAAGAATACCAAAGTAAAAATTACTGGCGGCTGGTCATTCATTACCATGTATTTTGATAAATAATCTTTAAACAGGTCTGGTTTGATATTAATTGGCTTCAAATTTTCCACCAGATGTTCGTATAAATCCAAATCCTGGAAAGCACCGTTTTCTTTAATAGCTGACCGCTTCATAACAAAAAAACTTTGCCCCACTCCTTCTTTATAACCATATTCCATCACTATCAAATTGCTTTTGCTCAGCTTAAAAGAATGCCCCTTATTGGCTAGTTTTTCCATAATACGTTTTGTTATCTGGTCGACAGGACAAAAGCTATCTAGCAAAATAACAATATCTTTTGTTTTTATCAGATGCTGTTTTCCGTCTTTCCCATTTAGCCTATCTATCAAGTCGTAATTTTTAATTTGGTCTAATTCCTTATCGAACAAATCGTCCGAATTAGGGAAGCCCGCTTTAATTTCAAAAATCATTCCATGGTTATCATTAAATAGTGCTGCACTATCAGGAGTTAATTTGCGCTCTTGATTTTGTGCTGCTGGTAAGGAGGGAAACCAATCGTAGAAGTTTATCTTTTTAAGAAATTTATCCGTTTCAAAGATTACATTCCATCCCGCCACAACGGTCATTGCGTTGTGGTAATCATTGAATTTTTTCAGATAGCTGGATTTGCAAGAATTATGGATGCTTTCAGCATCCGAGGACAATTTTTTAGACATTGGTAGAGGCTACTAAATCATCAAATGCGATGCTCTTGCGGAGAGGCTCTTCGAGGATTACTCCCTCTTCTATTGTTTCAAAGATATTACTTATAACTCTTGAAAAAGCAGCCGCTGATGCTTGAAACGAAGGAATAAGACTAATAGTTTTTGATGAAGTAATATAAACATCAAAGCTGGAACCATCCTTAAAATCTAATAAAGAACCATGGAAATATGGATTGGCGTGATAAACGGTAAATGTTGTTCTTTTTATGCTAGATAACGCCTCAACCATTTTTTGGTTAGCTCTTTTATCTGCAAAAACATCATTCCCATACTTGATTTGAATGGGGTGAACATTGTCAGAATATTTTTTCCTATTTTTATTGGATAATAAAACTACTTTATTTCTCAGGATATTGGCTGCTTGAACAATGCAGCAATCAAAAAAAAGATTTATGTCCCCTTCGTTGTAAACCAAATCTCCGCTTCTGTTGATTCGAGCTTTTAAGACCTGCTTATTGTCAACGATTAGGTTAAAAGCGATACTCGAAAGATAAGAATTGCTTACGTTTATCTGGTCCAACAACTCCGAAATCTCATAATCATCGAAATTTATCGTTGCCTTTTTATGGCGAGAGTAGGCGACTGACCTTATTGAACGCACTTCCGAGTTTAAACGTTTTACCCGAAGATTAATTAGAATTTTTCCTATATCAGCAGACGATAGAAATGATTTAGTAAAAGGGCATCGCCAGTAAGAAAAAAATCTATTGATTCTCTTTTCATTAAATTCGCCTTCTTGCAAACTACAAATTGCCCAAATTCCTAAATTTTCTTCTAAAGAAAATAAATAAAAATCACCCCCTGGCATTATTTGTTTTTTCTCTTTTCTTAAATCGTGCGAGAAAACAGGCCTAAAATGGCAGGTGGGAATGTCACCGTCTTTTTTAATTTCAAAATGCTTATTTTTTTCAAAAACCTTTATAGGACTAGCGGAGGAGTGAAATAAAAAGAATGTGGCCTTAAAGCGACTTTTACGAGTGGATTCTTGTCGCAGGGATTCTAAAAATCCAAAAATTTTTGAGGTATCGTAATGGTGAGGATTCATATTAGTTTGTAGTATAGCCATATTTTTTTATATCAGCTAGAGAAAGATGTGCCCTTGAAAGCATGGGCCTTTTAACTTAGCGGGAACTCCCCGTTCCGTATGGGCGGGGATGAGAGCCGTCCCAACGCAACGACCGCCTTATGGGTTCCCTTCAAAAATTCAATGTATCGCCCTATTGTCTTCGGCGTGGCTCTGCCTGCTTCGATGAAATCTCCATGTTCCTCTATGTCCTAGATTTACAGCTCTTTACTGATTTTTCAGCTTCCAGCCAGATGTCGAGGTCTTTCCCTTGAACGCATCCCTTTTCCTTCCACAGTTTCTTGGCTTTTTCCTGGATATAACCGTTCAGCTCTGAATCAGAAAATTCTTTGACTGGTGTCGTATGCCATAACCCCATTGTATTTCCTCCGTTGTTGTGTAAGTCCCAGCTTTGATAGAACACCTCCTGAGCGAGGGCAATTATGGATTTTGATGCTTTTTGAGACAATGGGGTGAAACCCTACACCAAAAATCTTGCTCAAAAGAAACTTGTGCTGATACGGGGCAGTCCTAATTCTGAAGCCATTCGTTTTCTGAAAAATAATGGCAAGCACTACTGCCAGAGGAGAATTCCATTAGCCGACTGTTAGCCGAAGGGATATTTCGAGGTTTGATAACACGAAGGCCACCGAGGTTAACCCCCAGTGGCCTTTTGTGTTACGAATGGTAGCGGGGGCAGGATTTGAACCTG
>Ga0114951_10002510_pt1 | contig 20630 bp, 20 predicted proteins | sample AM7aDNAmetaG_FD_88677 | JGI IMG/M metagenome (GOLD analysis project Ga0114951, IMG submission 88677) | Freshwater microbial communities from Finland to study Microbial Dark Matter (Phase II) - AM7a DNA metaG | ecosystem: Environmental > Aquatic > Freshwater > Lake | place: Finland: Lake Alinen... | reverse complement strand
GGGGGGATTGCCTGGGTGCTGATGATTCTTTTTTCTCTGAACAACGATCCGGCAATCTTTTTTGCCTATCTCGGAACGCTTGCTGCCGTGCAGGCAGATACTTGGGCAACAGAAATAGGCACGTTATGGCCAAATCCCAAAGCATGGCTGGTTACCACTTTCAAGGAGGTGCCTGTCGGAACCTCTGGAGGTGTTTCTGTACCCGGGACTTCAGGAGCATTTCTTGGATCCCTCTTGATCTGTGCCAGCGCCATACTGATGAACGTAAAATGGTTGAACGATTTCGGGTTGATCCAATCGTTTCTTCTTATTGGCTTTTCGGGGCTTCTGGCCAGTCTGGTTGACAGCTTTTTCGGAGCAACTATACAAGCCCAATATTTTGATCCTATCCGTGAAAAGGTAACGGAGAGAACCCACAGTATTGCGCCTGATGGTTCCCTGGTTGAAAACAGGTTACTCAAAGGAACTCCTTTGGTAAATAATGATCTGGTGAATACGCTCTGCGCTCTTTCCGGTTCAGCATTGTCCTACATAGTGATTCAGAAATTTCATTTGGTTTAATGAACCTTAATTCGCTCTAACTGTATGCTTGATTCGAAACTTGGTATTATTGGTCTTATTTCAGATGCTGGACCTGTCGTACTGTTTGTACTTTCGGTATTGCTCTCGTTTTCAATTGGGTCGTGGGCAATCATGGCATTCAAATTTACCTCTCTCCGGAAATCCCTCAAAGAATCGAGGATGTTCCTTGATTTTTTTTTCGATGTCTCCGGTATCGAAAAGCTCTTTACTGAAAGCGAAAAGTACAGATATGGCTCTCTTCCAAAGGTATTTCGTTCAGGTTATATTGAATATCGCGCACTTGAAGAGAGTAGCGAAACAAGGCAGGCCAAAGTACGAATTGCTCGTGCCGTCAAACGAGAGGCCAATGCAGAAAACAAAAATCTGATAGGGCTTGTGCCGTTTCTTGCGACGGTAGGCAATACCGCGCCATTCATTGGCCTTTTCGGGACGGTATGGGGTATCATGACGTCGTTCCATAACATAGGAGTGACTCAATCGGCTTCACTTGCGGCGGTTGCTCCCGGTATTTCCGAAGCGCTGATTGCTACCGCTGCTGGTCTTGCTGCTGCCATTCCTGCGGTTATAGGCTATAACTATTTTACCCAGCAGATCAGTATAATCGAGCGCGATATTGAGGAATTTTCACCTGAATTTGTTGCCGTACTTATTAACGAACTATATAGGCCATAAGTCCCGGATATGATGACTCAAGGAAGATCCAGGTTGATGGGCGACATTAATGTTACCCCCTTGGTTGATGTTATGCTTGTGCTGTTGATTATTTTCATGGTAACAGCTCCAATGATGACCCATGGCGTGAAGGTCGATACGCCACGAACGACCCACGGTCAGATGGATGTAGATCCGAAAAGTCTGATGATCAGTATAGACGGTTCAGGGCATGTGTTTATTCAGAATGCCCAGTTGAATGCTTCGGAAGTGCGTGAAAAGCTTCCAGTTATTCTTGATGTCAAGCAGGTCAATGAGGTTTATATCAAAGCTGACAAATCCTTACCCTACGGTGTAGTGATGAATGTCATGGCCCAAATCAGGGATGCAGGCATTGAAAAGATTGGTATGGTGACTGAACCTGCTTCAGCCGGACAGGAAGGTGGACGATAAGTGGGCGTATGAAAAAAGGTAAGCAGGTATATATCCAACATAATTTTTATCTCTGGCTTGCAGCCGCAGCAGTAATACATGCGGTTGTACTTTTTGCTGCTGCGTATTTTCAGATATGGAATGCTGGTAATCATGTCACGCCGAAAATCGTGACGGTAACTCTTGTTTCATTGCCGGGTTCCACCGGAGGTGCCCAAGAGTTTTCTGGAAGGAACGATGGTACGGAAGCTACTCCTGTCCAGCCATCAGTGAGGGAAGTCTCTTTTCCTGAGGTAAAACAAGCAATCAAGTTACCTGCTGCCAAAGAGCTGCCTTTGCCACCAAAGGTCATTGCCGAAAAATCTCCCTTATCAAAGTCCGCCGACAGGCAGCTTCATATTAACAAAGCTCTTGACAGCATAAAACAGCTTGTCGACAAGAAAACGACTTTGTTACCCCAGTCCTCTTCAGCCAGTACACTGCAAAGTGCTCTTGCCAAACTTAAGCAGAAAGTCAAGTTGGCAGGAGAGCCAGCCGGTGAGGGTAACGGCAGCGTTGCTGGTAGTAGAGGGGGGCGCAGCTCTGCAGGTAAAGTGTCTGGGCGTGGAGGAACATCAGAGGGATACAAGGCGGAAGTTGCCTCAATTATTCAGAAAAACTGGGTATTTTCTAAGGCTTTGCTCAAAAAAAGTGAGGGTATGGTGGTCTATGTTCGCATTAATATTTTTCCTGACGGGACGATAAACCAGATTATTTTTGACAGGAGAGCTGTGAGCGAGTACCTGAACAATTCTGTAACAAAAGCAATTGAAAGATCTTCTCCTTTGCCCGTTTTGCCAAAAGAGGATGCTTTCCGTGACGTATGGATTGGCTTTGTTTTCAGCCCTGAAGGTATTGAGCAGTAAACAGCGTTCAATTTTTGGTAATTTTCAACCATATTCTCGCTACTGATAATCTCAAATATTTATTGTTGTTTTTATGCAATTTTTTAAACATGTCGTTGCCGTTGTCATCATTTTTCTCTGTTGTCGGATCTGTTTTCCGTTGAACCTTCTGGCTGTGGAGGGGGGAGAGTACATAGCAATCCGTAAGGAAGGGATAGGTAAAATCGCGCTGGTGTTAAACAAACTTGCTACACCAGCGAAAGAAGAGCCGAATATTTCAAAGCGTCTTGATGTCATTATTCATGATGGCCTTGATTTTACCGGGTTGTTTACCTTGATTTCTCCTCCGCTCAATGTTAAAGATAGCAGCAACAGTGAAAATGTTGCCATTAACTTCAGTGCACTTGATTCTGTAGGGGCAGCAGTGTATGCAGGTGGTACAGTTACCAACACAGCAGGCAATATTACTCTTGATGTGGAAGTTTTCGATATTTCCGGGGCTAAATTACTTCTCAGAAAAACCTATAAAGGTAAGTCACAACAGCTCCGTACGATTGGCTATGCGTTCTGTGAAGATCTTGTTGAGCTTTTTACCGGAAAAAAGTCAGTTTTTGGCAGTAAAATTGTTTTCGTGTCGAACAAAACCGGTTTCAAAGAGATCTATCAGTGTGATTTTGATGGACATGGCGTTGAGCAGTTGACTAACTTGCACTCTATTGCTCTGACGCCAGCACTCTCTCCTGATGGTAAGTTTCTTGCCTATACCGATTTCAGTTCCGGCCAGCCAGCTCTTTCTATCAGGGATCTTTCAACAGGGAAAACCTTGGCCGTAGATAAGCGCGGTGTCAGCATTGATCCGGCATGGAGAGACAACAAAGAGGTGGCGACAACATTTTCCTTTGAAGGTGACCAAGAGATCTATCTGGTAAAAACAAATGGAGCGATATCTCGAAGACTTACTTACAGCAAGGGCATTGATCTTTCGCCATCCTTTTCTCCTGATGGCAACAAGATGGCTTATGTGTCGTCGAGAAACGGTCAACCCCAGATATTTATCCAGGATCTCCAGTCTGGCCAGACAAGCCGCCTTACCTTCAGTGGGCGTTATAATACTCAGCCATCCTGGTCTCCGGCAGGGGATAAAATTGCCTATACGACATGGGAAAGTGGCGATGAAATCAATATATTTGTTATAGGATCAGATGGTTCAGGATTGATGCAGTTGACACAAAAATCAGGCGAGAATGAGTCTCCCGCATGGTCTCCTGACGGACGTATGCTTGTTTTTGCTTCCAACCGTCATGGTATGAAAAAATTGTATATTATGGAGTCAACAGGGCAAAATCAGAGGCCTTTGTTGCAGCTTGAGGGAGAACAGTACCAACCATGCTGGTCGTTGTTTCGAGAGTAGTATCTTTTTGAATGAAGGGTGTAGTGGCTGATTGAACAAGTTGCTTGACTGAAAAACAGAAGGGGCAGGCATTTGTAACGTCCTTCCCTCTCTTTTATTAAATGCTAAATGGAGCATGTTATGAAAAAAATAAATGCTATTGTTGTTCTCGCCTTGATGGTGACTGCTGGGTGTTCATCCCAACGTGCTGTGACCTCTCCTGAAGTGCGCCAAAGTCAGGTCACTCCACCACCACCACCTCCATCTCCGGTTACTAAGGAACCATCAGGGCCAGTTACCCCAATGGTGCCAGCAGCACCATCAGGCTATGGGTTTGACCAGTGGCAGACGGGGCCACTTGGTGATGTGTTTTTTGATTTTGACAGTACTGTACTTGGTTCTGCAGCTCAGGAGCAGTTGAACCAAAATGCAGCATGGCTGGAAAAAAATGCTCTCAGTAAGGCGCGTATTGAAGGGCATTGCGATAGTCGCGGAACCTCTGAATACAATCTTGCTCTTGGTGAGCGCAGAGCGTCAACAGCAAAGGAATATCTGGTCAGGCTTGGTGTGGCATCATCGCGTCTTGAGACAATCAGTTTCGGAGAAGAACGTCCCTTTGATTCCGGTCAGGGAGAAAATGCCTGGGCAAAAAATCGCCGCGCGCACTTTGTCATGCAAAAATAAAAGACGTTCATTACCGGTAAAGAAAGAAATGGTGAACGAGGAATCAGTGTAAAGATTTAACCCATTATTATCTATGAATAAAAAGATTAAACCGTTTTTTTATTTACCGGTTTTCGTTCTGGGGGCCTGCGCGTCAAAGCAGGATCTTAACGTGGTTGAATATGATGTCCGAAAGCTGAAAACGGAATCGGAAACAATTAAATCACAAACGGCGGTATCCTATGCAGACGTTCAGCAAGTTCGAGAAGACGTTTTGCGGTTGCAGGGTACTATTGAGGAGGTTTCGCACAAGGCAAGCGAGGTTGCCCGAAATAACGATAAATCGTTCAGCCGTCTTGGTACGGAAGACTCTCTGCTCGTACATCAGATTGGAGACTTGGACGCGAGGTTACTGAAAATTGAGCAATATCTTGGGATTGGAAAAGAGATGGCTCCATCTTCGGACGTATTACCGGGCACGAAAGATTCTGTTAAGGTGAATACTCCGCCTGTTTCAGTGACAGACACAGCGCTGCTGGATGTTGGTAAGGAAAAGCTTGCTCAAAAGCAGTATGCCGTTGCGAGGGAGAGTTTCAGCAAACTAATGCTGACTTTTCCAAAATCCAGCCTTGTAGCTGATGCACAGTTTTTTATTGCGGAAAGCTATTTCAGTGAGAAATGGTATGACAAAGCCATACTTGAATATCAGGTAGTCATTTCCCGATTCACCAAAAGCAACAAGCGCCCTGCAGCACTTTACAAGCAGGCGCGCTGTTTCGATATAACAGGAGATACTGCCAATGCAAAAGCCAGATATAAAGATGTGGTCAATATTTATCCAACTTCTCCTGAAGCACGGTTAGCAAAGAAAAAATTACAATAGCTTACAATAGCGTTTAGCGTTGCCTTCCGATTCGACCAGCTTGTTACTTGAAAAATTCATCAAGCGTATAGGTGCGTCGGTCAATCTCAACGCAAAGTTTTTGTTCCAGTGAATTATAAAAAACAGGGATATCTCTCATTGTCCACTTAATTCCCCGTTTGTCAAAGTCAATGACATAGCGATTCTCGTTGTCAATTACTTTCTTTTTGAGGTCAATACCGATATCTGGTTGCGTTGTCAGAACAAAAAGTTCAATTTCGCCAGAAATAATCTTGTTGATCATCTCTTTGGTTGGGGACAACTTCCTGCGGCCGGAGGATGGGCTTATCTGTACCTGAAGCTTGCCGTAGGTATCCCTTTTCGCAGAAGTGATATAATATTTTTCGGCTTTGTGAGCTGCATTGCCTGACCATGGTCCTGCAGTACTGACTCTAACCTGATTTGTGCCGGTGTACTGACGGCTGAGCTGAGGTTGCATTGTTTGCATGGTTAAAATTTGCAAATAGAAACATACTCCGGTTTCCTGCCTTCAACAGGGTTTAAATTAGCAAAAGCCGATTAAATAACAAAGGGATTCGTTATGAATCCCTTTGCATGAAATAAGATCTTCTGATCATTCAAATTACTTGTCGTTGCCGTCAATGACTTCGTATTCGGCATTTTCAACATTGCCATCTCCGCCGCTTTTCCTGCTCTTTCCGTTGCCGTCATGATGAGTATCTGACTCAGGCTGTGGTGATTCCGGGCCTTGTGACTGATAGAGGTTTGAGGCTATGTCACTCCACTCCTTGTTGAGCTGATCCATGGCACTTTTAATGGACTCGATAGTTCCATTTTTGTAGGCTTCCTTGAGTTTATCGAGCGAGCCTTCAAGTCCGGGGCGTTTGTCTGCCGGTATTTTATCGCCAAGCTCTTTCAACTGTTTTTCAGTGCTGAAAATCAGAGAGTCGGCGACATTTCTGGTATCAATTTCCTCTTTGCGTTTCTGGTCTTCGGCTGCATGCGTTTTTGCATCCTCTTTCATTTTATTGATTTCAGCGTCAGTGAGTTTGCTGCTCGATTCAATTTTTATGCTCTGCTCTTTTCCTGTCGCCTTGTCTTTTGCCGAAACATTCAGAATGCCATTAGAATCGATATCGAACGCCACTTCAATCTGCGGAATTCCTCTTGAGGAAGGAGGAATATCACCAAGATGGAAGCGTCCCAGTGTTTTGTTATCAGCAGCCATAGGGCGCTCTCCCTGCAGAACATGAACCTCAACGGATGTCTGGTTATCAGCAGCGGTAGAAAACACCTCCTGTTTTTTTGTCGGAATCGTGGTGTTTGCGTCGATAAGCTTTGTCATGACACCACCAAGAGTTTCGATGCCGAGTGAAAGCGGAGTGACATCAAGCAAGAGAACGTCGGTGACATCGCCCTTCAGAACACCACCCTGGATTGCTGCACCTATAGCAACAACTTCATCAGGATTAACGCTTTTGTTCGGTTCCTTTCCAAAAAAGTCCTTGACCAGTGTCTGTACTTTCGGTATACGGGTTGACCCGCCAACAAGTACGACCTCATCAATTTCCTTCATCTCAACCTTTGAGTTCTTGATAGCACGGCGGCAAGGATCAAGAATTTTGTCAAACAAGTCGGCGCACAATGCCTCAAATTTGGCACGGGTAAGATTGATCACCAAGTGTTTCGGGCCTTCCTGTGTTGCAGTAATAAAGGGCAGGTTAATTTCTGTGTCAGTTCTTGAAGAAAGCTCAATTTTAGCTTTTTCTGCGGCTTCCTTCAGGCGCTGCAATGTAATTGCATCTTTGCGCAGATCAATTCCTTCCTGTTTTTTAAACTCGTCGGCAACATAGTCAATAATTTTCTGGTCAAAATCGTCTCCGCCGAGATGAGTGTCGCCGTCGGTTGATTTAACTTCAAAAACACCATCGCCAAGCTCAAGAATAGAGATATCGAAAGTTCCGCCACCAAGGTCAAAAACCGCGACTTTTTCACTTTCCTGCTTTCTGTCAAGGCCGTAAGCCAGAGCAGCAGCAGTCGGCTCATTGATGATCCGCTTGACCTCAAGTCCTGCAATGCGCCCCGCATCTTTTGTGGCCTGCCTTTGGGCGTCATTGAAATATGCCGGCACAGTAATAACCGCCTCAGTCACCTTTTCACCAAGAAAGTCCTCAGCAGTCTGCTTCATTTTCTGCAAAATCATTGCAGACACTTCCTGTGGGGAATATATTTTATCGTTTATTTTTACCCGCGCCTCACCATTTTCGTTGATGATTTCATAGGGAGCAAGTTTTTTCTCATTGGTGATTTCATCGTATTTGCGTCCCATAAAACGCTTAATCGAAAAAATGGTATTTTTAGGGTTGGTAATGGCCTGTCTTTTTGCGGCCTGACCAACAAGACGGTCACCCGTTTTTGTCAAAGCAATAATGGAAGGGGTTGTGCGATTACCCTCCGAATTTTCAATGACTGTTGGCTGCGATCCCTGCATGACCGAAACACAAGAGTTCGTTGTGCCAAGATCAATGCCGATAATTTTGCCCATAATAGGTATTCCTTGTTTTGAGAGTGATATAAAAAACGTCGGGCTCAAGATGCGTGGCATCGAGCCCGAATTGTTATGCTGTTAATTGATTGAAATTTCCTTTTTCTTCCTTACCGGCAAAGCCTTCGGAAGGGTTACGCGAAGTATTCCGTTATTGAAATCAGCGTTAATGTTCTCCTGATCAATCACCTCACCAAGATTAAAACTTCTTGAAAAGTTGCCTGATGATCTTTCTACACGATGGTAATTTTTCCTTGTCTCTTCCGTTTCCTGCTTTCTTTCTGCACTGATGGTCAGTACGTCATCCTCAATATTGAGCGTAATATTTTCCTTTGTGATGCCTGCAAGTTCAGAATCAATATAAAACGCAACCTCATCTTCAGAAATATCGACCTTGAAAGCCGGAGCTGAAGGCATTTGTGCGCCTGACCAGATATCGTCAAAAAGTTTGAGTGGATCTTTTGATAATTTTAACAACATATTTACCTCCATTTAAGCTTACAACAGGTTATGATTAGAATAATCTTCCGCTAATAATAATTAGTCTGTTATTAAACATCAAAAAGCGTGCCAACGCTTCTTTATAGTGTTTTGCGGGGTAAGAAATGTCAGGAATGACGGAATTATGATAATAACGTCACACTATTATAAGGGGGATGACAAAATGTCAGACTGCGTGGTCGTAATTTAGCTGAGGAAATTTGAATTGACTTTCTGTAGCCAGTTGAGACGATCCTGAAGATTTTCAACGACACTTTTCGATGTAAGATAACATGCATAGATAATACTTTCGTCGGCTATGCGGTAATAGCATTTCAGTCCCTCTTTTCTGCGTGTTACCACACCATTGTCATGCATCAATGTTAAATGTTTTGAGATATTAGCCTGGCTTGCATTGACTTTTTTGACGATTTCCTGAACCGTGTGTTCACGGTCACAAAGAATACGCAATATTTTAAGTCTCATTGGTTCAGCAAGCAACTTGAAACGGTTGGAAACGGCTTCAAGCATCTCATCCGGCATATTGAGATTCCACTTTTTTACCTCATCTTCTTCTATAGAAACGGTCTTGCTCATGATATTCCTGTTACTGCCCAAACAGAGTCCCCCTGCCTTGCAGCGATAATGATTATTTGAAACTTTAGCGTTATATAGCTATTAATTTCATACAATTCAAGCCAGTTGCAGATTTCATTCTGTCGTTACGATGAATAGCAAAGGTTTAATCGTAAAGACGGGTCTCTTCGGTCTCTCTGGTATCGAAATTAGTGAGTTGCATAATCGAATCAATCAATGCCTGAGGTGCTTTAAACCGGATAATTTTCTCCTTGATGATCATTTTAGTTTTTTTTGCATCATCAAACTCGCCGCTGCACTCTTTGCATTCCGAGAGGTGCGAGAGAAAATGCTCTTCCTCACTAAAAGAAAGCTCGCCGTCTACAGCGGCGCTCATCAGTACACTGGCTTTAGTGCAGTCCATAGTATAAAATGTTGTGCGTATTGATTTTATTGATTGTCATCAGTATTAAATCCATGTTTTTGGGCATATCCTTCAAGCTGAACGCGAAGCAACTTTCTTCCTCTATATAGCCTTGATCGTACCGTACCGATAGGGCTGTCAACCATATTCGCAATTTCTTCATAAGTAAAACCCTCAATATCACATAACTGGATTACCTCACGGAACTCTTCCGGTAACGAGTGAAGCGCCTGATAGACCTCTTCATGAAGCAACGAGTGAAAATAGTCACTATCCGCTTCTGTAGTGTCATTGCGGGTATCCTTAATAGAATGATAAAAATCCTTTATCAGATCATAATCAACCTTGCCCGGCTCTTTTGAGTCTTTGCGAAAACGATTGATATAATTATTCTTCAAAATTTTAAACAGCCATGCCTTGCAGTTTGTTCCCCGCTCAAAAGAATTAAAAAATCGATAGGCCTTGAGATAAGTCTCCTGTACCAGATCTTCCGCATCATCCGGATTCATGGTTATATGAAGCGCATAGTTATAGAGCGAATGGAGGTGAACCACAGCTTCATTCTGAAACTCAAGCTGTTTTTTGCGTTCCTCGCGGGAGAGGGTTGCGTTTTTCTCCAAAGTTTTTTTCTGCTGAGTTGGAGCGGGTTTGTTCATAAGCTGAAATCTTCCGGGTTCAAATATCGCTTTTACTATGCGAATAGTTTATGCTCCAAAATAATCAATTTAAAACAATATATTTCAATGCGTTTCTGAACCGAACTTCCTGTAGTAACATCAAAACCTATGGCTTTCACAAGTAATTCAACTGATGTCATTGTTATAGGCTCCGGCATCGGAGGACTGACTGCAGCGGCACTGCTTCAGGAGCGAGGCTTTGCAACTCTTGTTTTTGAGAAAAACCGTTATTCCGGTGGGAGCTGTTCCTCTTTTCAGCGGGATGGTTACTGTTTTGATGTCGGGGCCTCGGTTTTTTACGGGTTTGGTAAAAATGGTACCAGCGGCACCCTGAATCTGCATACGAGAATATTCAGAAAGCTGGGAGTTGAAGTTCGCACCATTCCTGATCCGGTTCAGATTCATTATCATATGCCCCATGGTTTTTCGGTGCCAGCCTGCTATGACCGCCATACATTTCTTGCGGCTCTTGCTGCCCGTTTTCCGCATGAAGCTGAAGGGATTAAGAAGTTTTATCGTGAACTCGATGAGGTTTATGACATTCTCAGCTCCATGCCTGCCGGTTCGCTTGAAGATGTGTCGCATCTGCTCTCGGTCGGAGGCGCAAATCCGCTCAAGACTCTCGCACTTGCCATGAAAAGTTTCCGCTCGATGGGTAAAACGGCAAGAAAGTACATCAGCGATGAGGAACTCCTTCACTTTATTGATATTGAAGCCTACTCGTGGGCTGTGCAGGATGCTGTTGCAACACCGCTGGTCAATGCAGGTATCTGTCTTGCCGATCGACATTTCGGCGGTATCAACTATCCGGTTGGCGGTTCAGGCACCATTCCTGCGGCGTTATGCAGGGGGATAGAGAAATTTGGTGGTTCTATTCGCTATCAATCTGAAGTGACCGGGATTCTGGTCGATAATGGAGTGGCGCGTGGGGTCAGGCTGGCTGACGGCACGGAGCATTATGCCAAGGCGGTTATTAGCAATGCCACTGTTTGGGATACCTTCAACCGTCTTGTCGCCGATTCACGCTACCGGGTGGATGCAGACAGATTTCTGCAAGCGCCGAGCTGGTTTCAGCTTTTTCTTGGTGTTGATGCTGCGGTTATTCCCCCAGGATTTGATGTGCACCATGTTCTTGTTGATGACTGGAAGAGCTATAACCAGCTTGGTGGAACCATCTATTTTTCTGCTCCAACGATTCTGGACCCATCACTGGCGCCGCCAGGCAAACATATTGTTCATGTGTTTGTGACCGATGAGGTTGAGCAGTGGGCTCAGTATGAGCGAGGGAGCAGCGCCTACCGAAACGCCAAAGAGGCAACAGCCGCTGGGATCATTTCCCGTACGGAAAGAATTCTTCCGGGATTGTCAACGGCTGTCGAACTGAAAATCATTGCTACACCGCTGACCCATGAGCGCTATCTCAACCGCTTTCAAGGTTCTTACGGCCCTTTGCTTAAACCGGGACAGAATATCTTGCAGAAACCCCAGAACACTACACTGATAAAAAATCTTTTTGCCGCAGGTGACAGTACTTTTCCAGGGCAGGGAGTCATAGCAGTTACCTATTCCGGAGTCTCATGCGCTTCATACATTGCCAGAAAATTAGGCAAACCGCTTGAGGAGTTGCTTTAGGTTTGCCGCTCAACCCGCCGCAAGCAGCATATCAATTTCTCTAAAAGGGAAATCGGTAAGTTCAGCAAGAATTTTTTTGGTGACATAGCCCTTGAACAGGTAGGTTCCTCTTCTCAGGCTGTGGCTTTTCCAGAGAATATCTGAAATAGTTTCATGTCCTGTCAGTTTCAGCAGAAAAGGGAGGAGTGTATTGGTCAGCGCAAAAGAGGCTGTTTTTGCAACGGCGGAAGGAATATTCGGGACGCAGTAATGGGTCACGCCATACTTGACATAGATAGGATTGGTGTGTGATGTGTGTCGGCTTGTGGCAAAGCATGCACCCTGGTCAATCGAGACATCAATAATCACCGAACCGGGTTTCATCGATTTTACTACCTGCTCGCTCACCAAAGGTTTGATTATTTTCTGTTTCGGGCTTAACGCACCGATCAGCACATCCGACATCTTGGCAAGTTCCGCAATGTAATGATCATTGGCGATGGCCGTCACCAGATGGCGATTGAAAAAAGCCTCAAACCTCCTTAGTCGGTTGATCTCCTTGTCGATAACGGTAACTTGCGCACCCAGTCCCAGCGCGTCCTGTGCCGCAAACAGCCCCACTGTTCCTGCTCCTATAATGGTGACATAAGCCGGAGGAACCCCGGCAATGCCACCGAGGAGAATGCCGCTCCCCCCATAACCGGTTTCCAGATATTTGGCCGCTGTCTGGATTGCCAGCGAGCCAGCAATTTCGCTAAGTGTTCTGACGATTGGCAGTTCACCATCCCTTGTTTCAATAAACTCAAAGCCGATGGCGGTAATGTTTTTTTCGAGCAGCGATTTCAGTAAACTGGGAGTGACTGTTCCGAGATGCAGCGCTGAAATGAGCATCTGACCAGGCATGAAGAGCGAGAGTTCTTCTGGCTGAGGGGGCGAAACTTTTACAATTACATTGCATTGCTGGTAAAGTTCTTCCGGTGACTCAGCAATAAGCGCACCTGCTTCGGCATAAGCAAGATCGGAAAAGTTGCAAAAATGTCCGGCAGATTTCTCAACTACTACCCTTATTCCCTGCTCAACAAGTATCTGAATACCGGGTGGAGAAATTGCCACCCGGCGTTCATCCTGAGCACGTTCTTTGGGGATACCCAGAACAATATCCATAGCCCGTTCAGGCCTTATAATCCAACGCTCAAGGGTCTTTGCGCCAAGCTCAAACTCGACACTTTCCAAGTTAGAAGAATACACCATCGGCAATTCAATGGTTGAGAGACAAAAAAAGAAAATATAATCATTTTGTTATCCGTCTCAATCAACCCTTTTTGGTGTTGCACTCGCAGTCTGCTGACTTGCAACAACACGAAGACTGAAAAGCTCGGCAAATCATTTGCAATGCATCTCCTATGCCGTTGACCACATCCGAAAGCAACAGCCAGAGATCCCACTCTCTTTTTGCCTGCAATTGCATGGTGTCTGGAAACTTGACCAGGGCCTCAAATCCCATTTTGGCGGCATATCCACCCAATGCAACCGGATTGGTCTTGAACATCTCCTTAATTTCTTCGACGGCCGAAACAAATCGTATCGTTCCCTCCTTTTCAACCGTTGCCAGACATGCCATTCTTGTTCCCTCATTGATAAGGTTGACCGAAAGAATTGATTTTTCCTCTTCAGTAAGGGAAGAGAGCACTTCACTGCCTTCAAGCACCTTGACATAACAGGTCTGGCATATACCATTACCTCCACAGAAGTACCCTATATGTTCGTGGTTACTACGGGCTATATCAAGCAGCCTGTCACCAACATTCGCCTCATACTTGTTATTATTGATCGTGATTTGCATAATCAAATTTTGTTATGTTGCTAAATAAAGGACTATTTTTGTCCTATTAAAGGTCAACCACAAAACTGTTGGAAAAGTTTCTCAGTTTTCGAAAATAGTTAACAATTATTAAAAAGCACGAATGAATCCTTACGCCAGCTGTGTTTGAGATTCTCGCTCAATTTTTTTCAGCAGTGCAGTGTACCGTTCGATCAGCATGGCCGGAGTCGTGTCAGCGTCTGAAGGGTGATGAAGTGCAAGTTTCATCTTCTTTTCGATCTTGAATCCTGGTTTGTATTTCTCCATCCATGGCTCCTGGACTGCTACAAAAAGGTACTGCAGAAATTCGCGCCTGGCAAGATGTTCATTGTCCTGATCTGGAAGAAAGATAATTGTGCCTTGAAGCTGGATGTCGATCTTTTCGAGACCGAGAGCGGTACCGGTGAGCTTGAGCTTGGTCAGCAGCAGCAGGTTTGAAACCTCCTCGGGAAGTGCGCCGAAGCGGTCTCTGAGTTCAGTGGCAAGAGCATCGACGTGCTGTTCCGATGGGGCTTTCGAGATTTTATCGTAAAAGGCAAAGCGCTCATGGATTGCCGTGAGATAGTAGTCAGGGATAAGAGCGTCAAAAAAGAAGACAAGGTCGCAGGGCTTTTGTTGCCGGGCAACTTTGGAGCCCTCATCTGAAAACATGTGGCTGAACTCGGTGGATTTCAGTTCGGCCACTGTCTCTTCAAGCATTTTCTGGTAAAGGTCAAAACCGAGTTCATGGATATATCCTGACTGTTCCGCTCCAAGCAGATTACCCGCACCACGGATATCGAGGTCACGCAGGGCTATGTTGAAGCCTGAGCCGAGTTCAGTAAAGCTTTCAATAACCGCAAGTCGCTGCATCGCATCCTTTTTCAGAGTTTTCAGCGGAGGTGTGACCAGATAACAGTAAGCCTTTCGTTCACTGCGTCCCACCCTGCCGCGCAACTGGTAGAGGTCGGAGAGCCCGAACATGTCGGCCCGGTTGATAATGATGGTATTGGCGTTGGAGATGTCGAGGCCTGAACCGATTATGGTGGTGGAGATGAGCACGTCAACTTCCTTCTGCATGAAATCCATCATGATTTTTTCAAGCTCTTTGGCTGGAAGCTGCCCATGAGCGAAGACAATCCGTGAAGAGGGAACAAGCTCCCGGAGTGTTTTCAGGACATCATCAAGCGCAGAAATACGATTGTGCAGGAAGAAGACCTGACCCTCCCGCTTGATCTCCCTCAGGATTGCTGATTGAATCAGCGCAGGATCGTAATCGGTAATGACCGTTTCCACCGGCTGGCGGTTTTTCGGCGGTGTCGAGACAATGGAGAGATCCCTGGCGCCAAGCATAGAAAATTGCAGCGTTCTCGGGATGGGGGTGGCCGACATGGTCAGAGTATCAACGCCTGGGAATTGTTCCCGCAGCTTTTCTTTTACCTCAACGCCGAAATGCTGCTCCTCATCAATCACAAGCAGGCCAAGCCCCTTGAAAAGGACGTCCTTCGAAACCAGCCGATGGGTGCCGATAACAATATCAATCTGTCCCCGCTCTATTTTTTTCAGAATCTCCTGCTGCTCCTTGCGGGTCACAAAACGGCTGAGCACCGCTATAGAAATCGGGAAATTCTCAAATCTTCTGGTAAACGATTCAGCATGCTGGTGGGCAAGAATGGTAGTCGGGGTCAGGACGGCGACCTGTTTTTGAGATTCGACCGCCTTAAAAGCCGCTCTCATGGCAATTTCGGTCTTTCCGAAACCGGCATCCCCGCAGATCAGACGATCCATGGGATGAGGCTCCACCATATCTTTTTTTACCTCATTGATAGCCCTGAGCTGATCGGGCGTTTCATCGAAAATAAACGAGGCCTCAAATTCACGCATGAAGATGGAATCATGGGCAAAAGCAAAGCCGGGCTGCATTTTCCTCTGAGCATAGACCTTGATCAGATTTATGGCAATATCGCGGATTTTCTTGCGGACTTTGTCTTTTTTCGCCGCCCACTTCGAACTGCCAAGTTTTGAGAGTGAGGGGAGAGAGCTTTCAGATGCGGTATATTTCGAGAGCAGGTTGATATTCTGCACATTGACAAAAAGCTGATCTCCACCTGCATATTCAACCAGTACCGACTCTTGCTCGGAATGCCCTACGGTAATGGTTTCAAGCGACTTGAAGATGCCGACGCCGTAGTCCTCATGAACAACGTAGTCGCCAATTTTCAGTTTCTGGAGATCCTTGAGCGAAATGCCCCGTATCTTCCTTTTCCGATGAGTTTTATGAGTGTGGAGTTTGCCGAAGATATCGGATTCAGTATAGAGATCAAGAGCGCCGAAGATAAAGCCTGTATGCAGATTGACCGGAATCCAGCTTGCCTCAAGCAGAGCCGCGTTATTCGAGCTTGCCATCTCCTCCGCAAGAAAATCGGTCAATTCCGCGATTTCACGGCGTGAACTGGTGGTAAAGAGCGGTTTTCGGTGTTGTGCACTCTCCTGTTGCAGCAGGGTGGCAAGAATGCGAAAATTGGCGTTCAGCTTTTTCTGAGCAATGGCGCCAAAGTCAATGGAGGAAGTGGAGAACGGCATGATGCTGATACAGCGGAACCGTGAAAGGGCAGCCAACAGTTCATCATGGTCTTCGCGCGATGCAAACTCGGCCGTATCATCAATAATGATAAGCGTCGATGGGTCGAGATAGTCAAGAATGGTCGTTTCTGTACCGGCAGCATTCAGTATTTCGTCCGCAAAGCTGGCGGTAAGATCAGCAGTTTGCAAGGTTTTTCCCGACAACTGGCTGTTGATATCAAAAACGCGCAGCGACGTGACCGTATCACCAAAAAATTCAACACGTACCGGCTCGCGTGCACCACAAGAGAAAACATCGATGATAGAGCCACGAACAGAGAACTCACCCTCATCCTCAACAAACTCCCGCTGCTCAAAGCTGTTTGCTACAAGAAACTGTTTCAGCTTTTCATATCCGGCATCCTGCTCGGTTTTCAGCCGAAAAATCCGGCATTCTGCTTCAGCAGGGTTACAGAGGGTGACATCAAGATCATCAAAAAAAGATAGGATAATCGATTTTTTCCCGGTTGAGATTGCTCCGATGGAGAGTGACAGTTCATCCGAGGTATTGCAGATGGTCTCTCTGGTCAAAAGAGCCTCAACATCATTGGCGTAAAGCTCAAAGTTGTTCTGGCCGCACAACACCATGAGTGAAGAGTGCAGGTCGGTAAAAAGCCCTGCAGCAAGGAGTGAAGAGAGCGACCCCTGCAGGCCTGAAAGAGTAACTGGAGTAAAACATCCCCGTTCGGGCACGCTTGCCTCTACCGCTTTTTTCAGCAGGGAATAAGAAGCCGATTGTCTGAGCGAATCAAAGAGAAAGGCGGGGTTTCTTTTGGTGACAGCAGCGCTCTGCGGTTCAGTATCTGATAACGTTTTCATTTGAAGCGTACAAACTATATTTTCATGCGTAATCCCGGCAGAACGTAACCTAACGTAACCTTAAAAGCCATCGCTTGCAGGGCAGACTGTTATATATGGAAAAAATTCTTGAACTGAAAAATCTCAAGACTTACTACTCGACTGACAATGGCATTGCCAAAGCTGTCGATGGTGTCAGTTTTTCGCTCGGGCGAAACCGTACGCTGGGGATTGTCGGGGAGTCGGGGTGCGGAAAATCGGTGACAGCGCTCTCAATCATGCGCCTTGTCCCCATGCCTCCCGGCTACTTTGCTGGGGGAGAGATTTTGTGGAAGGGGGGCGACCTTCTGAAGCTTTCTGAAGAAAAAATGCGGCGGCTGCGCGGCAACGACATTGCCATGATTTTTCAGGAACCGATGAGCTCGCTCAACCCGGTGTTTACCTGCGGCAACCAGATTATGGAACAGATTCTCATTCATCGCTATAGCAACCATGCAGAAGCGAAAGCTCGCTCAGTCGAGCTGCTCCACCTGGTCGGCATTCCCAACCCTGCCGAACGATTCTCTTCCTATCCTCACGAACTTTCAGGAGGCATGCGCCAGCGGGTGATGATTGCCATGGCGCTCTCCTGCAATCCGGAGCTGCTCATTGCCGACGAACCAACCACCGCGCTTGACGTCACCGTTCAGGCGCAGATTCTTGATCTTATCGGCAAACTTAAAGCGGATACCGGAATGAGTGTGATGCTCATTACCCACGACTTCGGCGTTGTGGCCGAGCTCTGCGAAGAGGTGCTGGTGATGTACGCGTCAAGAGTTGTCGAAAAAGGCTCCGTTCAGCAGCTTTTCAGCAATCCGCTCCATCCCTACACCAGAGGTTTGCTCAAATCCATTCCCCGTCTCGGCGCACCAAAAGAGCGCCTCCACGTTATCGAAGGCAACGTGCCAAGCGCCGTCAACCTGCCCGAAGGGTGCCGTTTTGCAGGGCGATGCTCCCTTGCCGATGTCCACTGCCGTCAGGAACAGCCATTGCTTGTTGCCTATGAGGCTGGCCATGAGGCGGCTTGCTGGAAGGTGGGATAGTAACTTCCCGATGAATTCAGACACGAAAAACATCTGCTTCGCAGATTTTTTATCACTATCGATCAATAAAGAAAAAACGATTACTGCGGTTCTGAGAAGAACAAGCAAAACGGCTCTCAGTCCATCAGATTGATTTGACGAAATTTCTCCAAAATGAGTTGTTTGTATGCTGATTGCATCTTGTTATCAAGAAAGCTGTTTTCGATCAAACTGTTCCAAACAGGAATCGCTTTTTTGAATTTCATAAATATGCTGGTTTGCACCTTTTCATCTACTGACAACGTGTCAAAAGCTTTTTTAAAATCATTTGGCGTGATCCTTTTTTTCTTCCCATTGAGCGTCAAGGCAAGCTCTTCTTTATCTTCAGGAGTGACAAGCGCAGTCGCAACCATATCATAAGCTGGCACAAGGCTGATACCACCTTTTTCGGGAATATCGATCAGCGAAAAGTTCTTCAGGTGCATATCCGCATTACCGGTCAGGAAGCAGAACAGCACCATCTCAAAAAAATTGATGACATCCAGACCGGGATTTATCGAATGACGACGTATCGCTTTTGCAATCTGCTCGTAAGATCCGTTATATTTTTCTTCGGTGAGCCTTTCAGTTATCTGGCACATGTCCTCCATGTGCACTTTTCCGTTTTTTGACCGGTCGATGCGACGAGTCAAGTATGCAAGGTTTCGTGACTGCATGCGGATCAGGCAATGGGGAACGGTATCGATCCTGACCGCTTCCGCCAGGTGCATAGTCAGATCCTCTATCTCGGGCAGTTGAGGGTAGATCTCTGAAGGAGGCTTGAGTATATATCCCCCCCAAAGGCCAACAATGGTGAAGCGTTGCGGATTGCGAAGGTGTCCGTCCTGCGCCAAATGGAGAGATAATTTTGGCTGTACCCCTGGGATGGTGATCTGGCTGCGAATTACCTCGAGCGCAAGCTTGTCGAGCTCGCTTTCGTTATACGGCAAGAGAGGTGGAGTCACCGTTCCGAACATTTTTTTACTGCATCGAGGATGATAGTCCCCTTCGATGTGCTCCAATGGCTTATAACAGAATAGACAATGTTGTTCCATCGGTCACTCCGTGATGACGGGATTCACGCTCACCGCCCCGATGCAATCCTTACAGCAACTCATCAAAAGTCCCATGCGATCTCGCGAGTCAAGCTTCCAATTCCTTTCCGCAACATCAAGAAGCCATCCTTCAGGGATTAGTCCATCAAAAAAAGGAATCATTGTCTTGCTGGTATATGCTGTTGCCCGCAACGGCAAAGTGAGGCTTATCGCCTTGGGAGCCCCCGATTCCAGATATGCCTCATCATAAATAAAGTGATAGCCCTCTTCATCTTGTACAAGCCAACCAGCGGTACGACCCTGATACAGTATTTCAGCTTTTTTCATGAACTATTCCCTCCTTTCCTGCTTGACAGGAGCAAGTTCATAACCGAACAACCCAAGGAGCTGGTTCACCTTGTCCATACGCAACGTTTTCTTCCCCTGTTCGAGATCCCGGATGAAACGCAACCCCGTACCGGCTTTTTCTGCCAGTTCTGGTTGTGTCATGCCCAAGGACTTTCGTCTTTCACGGACAAATTCAGAGAGATCATTCATGGCCATAAATGTACCTGATCGGGTATAATAAATATCACTTATGACTAATCTATACCATTTCGGGTATAAAATCAAAAAAATAGTTATAGTTATACCCGATCGGGCGCAACCAGCTCCGGATGGCAACTTCGCAAAAATTCTAACGATTTTTACCTTATAAGCCCCCGTTCTAACTGTTGTAACAGAGAGTTAGGCATTTTGAATAAATAGTCGCAGTTTTATAACTTATCTGCAACGAGTGCAGGCCTTTTTGCCATAATAGACGGGATTCCAGGTTTTTCAAAGCATCATGGCACAGACAAAATGTGCAGGTTACCGGTACCTGACCGACAAATACAAGATGAGGCACATACCTCACTGGCGATCCTCTTTTGTTTCTGATGCAAAGAGGGGGCGCCACTCTGTCACTGAAGATGATTGAATGGTTGTCACATATCCCTCGCCTTGAGCTGGCGGAACCCTGGTGGCTGTTGTTTTTGCTAGTGCTGGCTTTGGCTGCATGGTTGAGGGAGAGGCTTCAGGATAAAAGTCCCGCGATACTTTTTCCGGGTCTTGAGCGGCTCAAGGCATCGGGATTTGAAGCGCGCAGGCTGCTGCGTGTTTTGCCTTACTGGCTTCGGTGGAGTGCATTGGTGCTTTGTGTTCTCGCACTTACGGGGCCTCGCCTTCTTTTTCGCCAGAGTGAAGCTGAAGCGCGAGGTATTGATGTCATGCTGGCACTTGATATTTCGGAATCCATGCGGCAGAAGGATTTTGCCGGTAAAAGCCGTCTTGATGCTGCACGGGAGGTTGCACGCAATTTTGTGCTGCGTCGATCGAATGACCGGATGGGTCTGGTGGTTTTTCGGGGCAAGGGGTACACGCAATGTCCGCTGACGCT
>Ga0114951_10002507_pt1 | contig 20665 bp, 19 predicted proteins | sample AM7aDNAmetaG_FD_88677 | JGI IMG/M metagenome (GOLD analysis project Ga0114951, IMG submission 88677) | Freshwater microbial communities from Finland to study Microbial Dark Matter (Phase II) - AM7a DNA metaG | ecosystem: Environmental > Aquatic > Freshwater > Lake | place: Finland: Lake Alinen... | reverse complement strand
GTAAAATTATACAGTCGAATAATAAAGTTTTGCCAAGCAAAAACCCATCTACATTTAACAATGCCCAAGTTGGGCAGATTGTGAAAGCGCAGGCGCAGTTCTACGAACGAAAGTACCTTGGCAAGACCGTCTACGGAGTGTTGAGCTGGCCGTTTGAGCGCGTGACGGACTTTGCGTTTGAACGCATGCGGTAACTTCAAGTGGCAAACGGAAGGTTATTTTAAGCATCCTAACCCGTAAATGCAACTATGAAGGGGCAAATCGCTGTTCCCACAGACATTAGTTCACTGAGAATCGCAGCCCTACCCCTATTCATCTACCTCTACAACATGGGAAATACAGCTGCATGCCTTGGAATTCTGGCTTTTTGCGCCGCAACAGACTATTTCGACGGCTACGCAGCAAGAAAAATGAATGCGACATCGCGGTTTGGCGCTTACTACGATGCCACAACAGACTTTATCCTTATAATGGGCATTTTCACAATCTTCACCGCAGACGGTTTTTACCCGATTTGGCTGGTGCTGCTAATCGCCGCAGCCTTCATCCAGTTCTTGGCAACCAGCTTCTTGACTAAAAAACTCTATGACCCCGTGGGACGCTACCTTGGAAGCGCCCTCTACATTGGCGTCGCTTTAACTCTGCTCTGGCCAACCCAAACGGTCTTCGATTTTGTGCAGTACGCATTCGCGGGTTTCTTCTTGGTTTCTATGGCAAGCCGCATCATCAGCCTAACAAGAAAAGCGCCAAAACAACCCTAACCTAATATACCGTTAATCGATTACTGCTTCTTAAATTCGGTGGATGCTTTGCCAGAAAAACTATGCGCCATCCAAACGGGTTCGCCTGAGAAAATCCGCGTTTCAGTAGGCACCGCCATAGTTCTGGGGCTCTTAGACGGCAAGATGGATGCGCAGCCCACAACCGCGTACCTCATGACGTACAAGGTGGGCAAGTGCACGGCGAACTGCGGCTTCTGCCCCCAAGCCCGAGCCAGCAAAAGCAACGCTGAACTGCTCTCAAGAGTCACATGGCCAACGTTCCCAACCCAAACCGTGCTAACCACACTCACAGCCAAGGCAGAAGAGGGAAAAATCAAGCGCATCTGCATCCAAGCCCTAAACTACCCTGAAGTCTTCGGGCACCTTGAAGCACTCGTGAAAGAAATAAAGAAAAGCGCATGGATTCCTGTTTCGGTTTCATGCCAACCCCTCAACAAAACAAACATCCAACACCTCTCGCAGGCGGGCGTTGACAGGATAGGCATCGCACTGGATGCAGCAACCAAAACCATATTCGAAAAAGTCAAAGGCGGCAGTGCGGGAAGCGCTTACACCTGGGAAAACCTGTTCATCCAGCTCAATGAGGCAATCGCGGTTTTCGGCAAGGGAAATGTCAGCACCCACGTGATTGCTGGGTTGGGTGAAACGGAGAAGCAGGCAGTGCTGGTTATTCAAAAGTGTGTGGATTTGGGTGTGTTGCCAGCACTCTTCGCATTCACGCCCGTTCGAGGCACGATATTGGAAGCTAAATCGCCACCTAAAATTGAGTCTTATAGGCGTGTGCAGCTTGCAAGGTACCTAATCGTCCATGGCAAAGCACGAAGCGAAGAAATGCAGTTTGACAGTGAAGAAAAAATCATCAGTTTTGGACCTATCGTTGACTCGTTAGATGCCATAATCGAAGGCGGCGAACCTTTCCGCACTTCAGGCTGCCCCGACTGCAACCGCCCCTACTACAACGAAAAACCAGGCGGCCCCCTCTACAACTTCCCCAGAGGCTTAACTAAAGAAGAAACTGAAAAAATAAAAAAACAACTATGGAATTAATTGGTCAGCAGTCTGATCCGTCGGCTTCTTGGCGGCTTTAGGCAACTTAGGCTTCTGCCGTGTCACCTGTTCGACCAGATGCCAGAACTCATCCATCGTGTAACCCTTCAACAGGTCCTTCATGAGCTTCTTGACTTGGTAGTAAGTCATCTGCGCTTCGCCTTTATCGAGGCTCTCCTGCGGTCCCTTGATGCGGCGGAATAATTCATCCATCTGCCGTGGGGAAGCGCGGATTCCTGCTTTCTCGAGGAGTTTCTGGATGAGTGTTTGCCCCGTGTTTCTGCCGATGAAAATCATGGTTTCTCTGCCAACGATTTCAGGGGGGAACGGCTCGAAAACCAACGGCTGAGACATCATTTCTTCAACTTCCTCTTCAACTTCATGGGTGAAGATGTTTTCGCCGATTATGGGTTTATGGAATTGTATGGGTAACGCGAAGGCTTTTTCTGCGGATTGTGCAAGGCGATAGATTTTTCCCATGTCAATGCCAGTGTCGATGTTGTAGAGCAGTTCAGTCGCTGTCACGACTTCTTCGAATGGGGCGATGCCTGCGCGTTCTCCAAACCCGGCGATGCAAGTGTGCAAATACGATATTCCCTCTTCCATGGCGGCAAGGGTGTTTGCTGAACCTAAGCCGAAGTCGTTGTGGCAGTGGATCGAAAGAGTGGTTTTCTTCTTGACAGAGTCGGATAATCCGTCGCGGATATGTGACATTAAATACCGCATTGAAAGCGGTCTTATGAAGCCTACGCTGTCAGCTACACCTAACCGTGTGGCGCCTGCGTTGGCTGCAGCTTCGAAAACTTGGAGGATATCTTCAAGCGGAGTTCTTGTGCCATCCATTAAGATGAAGTTTACTGTGGTTCCGTGTTTTTTGGCGTACTCTATGTTTTCAACGATTCTTTGCAGCGCTTGTTCTTTGGTTATTTTCAGTTTGTACTGCAGGTTCAGTCCGTTGATTGGGGATTCGATGGTTATGTCTTTGATGCCGCATTCAAGGCAGGCGTTGACGCTGTTTTTGGTGGCTTCAGCCGAGGCTGTAAGTTTAGAATAGGTAAAAGTTTCGTTGACTATGCGTTTAACTGTGCGTTTCTCGTCTTCGGAAATGGCGGGAAAACCCACGTTTATGATGGCGACGCCTGCTTCATCCATCAGCTTTGCAAGCCGCACCTGCTCAACATAAGTCAAATAAACCGTCGGCGCCTTGATGCCTTCCCTGAAGGTTTCATCCCAGATGAACACGCGGTCAGGAAGCTTAGGCGGCAAATTCTTCCGTAAACGGTTATAATTCGCTATTAATCCTTGAGCTTCAAGCTTTTTGAATATGGTCTTCCTCATTTAGACACAATCCGACAATACAAGCTAAAGTAACACCATTAATTTGCTAATACCTATATAAAACTGCATCTATCAAAGGCTTTGCCTCCATTCTGTTGAGCTGCCGAAAGCAGATTTTTTCGTTAGCAGTTGTTTAAGAAAAGCCCCAATAGCACAACAGGCAGAGTATAGTTATTTTTCTAAAACTTTCATATCGCTAAGTTGTTGATTACAAAAGTTTTAAGTGCAAAACAATCATCTAATCTGAGCATTGGAGAAGAGGAAAAGTGAGCAGCCTAAAAAGCACCATCGACAAAATAAAAGCTTTAGAAAACGAGAAAAAGAACCTTTTAGTTGAAATTGACGGACTCAAAAAGATGGCTGATGCAAAAGCTGCTGCACTTGAAAGTGAAGTTGTCCTGTTGCGGGATGAAGCAAAATCGCTCAAGATTCTAGTTGGACCAGAAGCAAGCGCCCCGAACAAAATTCAGATTTAAAATTTTAGATTAAAAAATAGCAAGGGCTACGAGGCAATTAGCGATTTTAAGGGAAGTGTTTAGCCAAGAAATTTTTTAGCTTGTTGCCGTCGGCGCCCTCTGCATCACTGCGGTAACAGCGTTGGATAATGCTGTGCATGTTTCCGTCCGCGTGGCTGTGGATATATCGACTTCGAGTTTCTCAAGCTCCATGTGCAGGCGGTCGCTTTCCGCGTTGAGTTCCTGCTTGTGTTTCTCGTAGTTATCGTGGAGTTTTTCCTGTTCAGCCGTAAAAGTCTGCAACGTCACTTCCAACTCGTTCTTTGCAGCTTTAAGGTTCTGGGTTGTTTGGGCAAGTTGCTCAGCAGCTTTCTTTTTGGCGCCGAACTTGAAGAAGCTAATTTTGACTTCCTGCTCACTTGCCAATTGCTCCTCTAACTCGCGGATTTTAATGGACAATCGCTGAACCTCCAAGTTTCTTTTGGTGTTGCGTTCCCGGGTTTGCTCAGCGTATTGTCTGTCAACTTCGACGATTTGGTGGTTAATGTCAGCTAATGCTTTTGCTTCATCAGACATGTTGTTTTCTTCGATTCTCTTCTGAGCGAGAGCCGCTTCAACGTCCAGGAAAATCTGTGTACGTTCCTTGGCAAATTGTTCGTCGGAGGATACGGCTGAGTTGGATTCGAATTCTGAAACAACCTGGCGCAGGTTAACTATCCAATCATCAAAGTAATTGCTAAACGGTGAGAGCGCAAAAATTTGGGTCCCAAGCTTGCTTAGGCTGTTGAGGGTTCTTTGGGCAGCATCCTGTGCAGAAACCTCTGGCGTCTCCTCCATGAGGTATTTGGCGGCTGAACGCTGCTTCTTTTCCTTTGTCTTCTTTTCGTGGGCACTCTTCGAGATTTTGTCGCTGCCTCGGTGTGAACCAGTTTGAGATTTATAACTCATAAAAAACAAGTGTACACAGGAAATATTTAAACAGTGGCACACTCCGCCTGGTCTGGCGAGGCTGCCACTGTGAGATGCGTGTTATTTCTCGCTTTTTGCCGGTTTGGTTTTTGCTGGGGCAGCTGCGGGTTGACTACTGCGTTTTTTCATCAACAGCACGATTGCCACAACTACAACGATCACGACAACAGCGACCACGCCTAAGACCCAGCTGGGTATTGGCGAATTAGTTGACCCGCCAGTTGGAGATGAGTCCTGTGATGTGGGACCAACCGTTGCGTCGGTTGTGGGTCCAGACGTTGCGTCGGTTGTAGGGCCAAAAGTTGGATAAGGAGTAACCGTGGGTACTGATGCTCCCTGAAGAATGGGGCCATCCACTTCAACAAGTTCTGAATAACTCGTGATTTTTTTACTTGAAACTATTCCTGTTTGGTTCAAGTCGAAAGCGCCAATCTTAAACTGCGTTGATTGCGATGGAGCCAAAGTGGCATTCATTACTTCGTATATGTATCCGCCTACTGCAACAGCGGTGCCTGAAGCATTATAGTAGGTTACGATTATCCTGACGTTTGTGGCGGTTTGGGTGCCCGTGTTGGTAAGTGTTCCAGTGACCCAGTAAGCTCCATAATCGGCGTTTGGATCATCCGAACCAGTGCCTCTGTTGGTACCTAAGTGATTGTTGAGGTTTGAGATCTTTAAGTCAGGATAAAGATAACCAGATGTCGCGTCAGCCCGAGTGACTGAAAGGTCAATTTGAGTTACGTCAGAGTGCGTCCAGGAACCGAAATCGCTTGCGGAGTCATAAAAAGACCACATGAAAGTCGCCTTCTGCCCCGGAAGCAAATCTTTCACCAAAGCAATTGTGGTTGAATCCACTTTGCCTCCGTCTGAAGAATATGCGCTGCCCGCCAGATAAACTGTGCCAACCGTGTATGAACCAACATTCTGAACCTCACCAATGACTACCAAGGTTCCCGTGTAATCGAAATAGTAACTGTAATCTAAAACCTTCACGTTTGTTGGTGCAGTTTGGCTGTGTGCTGCCGGAATAAAAGTTAAGCACAATGAGCCGATTACGAGTATGATAAGGAGACTGACGGATGTTTTTTTCATGTGGAATGCCCTCTTCTCTTTTAATCCCACAAAACAGCATTGGAGTATAAAACACTTTTTCAAAATTGCACCTTAATTATTTACGTGTTCCATAGGCAGGTTTTCTTAGTAGAGGGCTTTTTGATGGATTTTATGGGTTTTCTCATTGTTAAGGAAGAGAAGATTTTACAGGATATAGAGGAAGTGTGCGTAATTCTTAAATGTAAAAACGGTAGATAAGATGTTAGAGCGGAAACATGTGACTGAAAAATTACATCCTTATGTAGTGTTTCTTCCAACTGAGAAAAAAGATAAAATTCTATCCGCCATATTCGGCTCCAAAGCAGGCGTCGACGTCCTGCGCTTCTCGCTCAAGCAAGGCATCTCAAAGAGCATCTACCAAAAAGACCTCGTCAAAACCCTAAACTACTCAAACAAAACCATCATAGAAAACCTAAAAACCCTCACCCAACTAGGCGTCCTAAACGAATCCATGGAGAAAAACGACAAAGAAGGACGCATCATCTGGATAAAAACCTACCAACTCACCAACCTCGGCAAATGGTTCGCGCTGCTCATGGCAGAAGAAAAAGAACTCACCGAAACAGAAAAAGCCGAAATCCTCCAATCCCTATTCCGCACCTATGTCAAACAAGTAAAGCGCCTGGCAGAGGAAATAGGCATAAACAAAAAAATGCTCGAGGAAACCTTCCGCGAAGAAATGAAAAGCAGCCCATAAACCCGCTGAAGCACCAAGAATTATGCTGGTTAGTCAGGCAAAAAACTAGATCATGATGATTTTTCGGGTCCGCTCGCTGGAAGAAAGGTATCCTTGCCCCTTACTTGTGACGACGTATTTGCCGTTGTTCTGCGCAAGCATGCTTTGCTGCATGAGAATCGCCAAGTAAGATTCCGCCTGAACATCGTTTAAGCCCAGCCGACTCATGATTCTGCTTTTGTCTTTGGGGGTTTCGCAGAAACGAATTATTTCAAGCCGGTCAAAAGTAGCCATAAGATTCACGTGTATTAATCAACTTTTGGGCAATTAAGCCTGTGTGATTGTTTGCACACAATAACAAGTGTGAGTAAAGCTGACTCAGTCGATTCTGAGTTCCTGAAAGGAAAAGCCGTAGCGTCCTATGGAGTTGAAAAAAAGTTTTTTGGGTTGGTTTTGGTTTGTGGGGTCTGGAGATATATTGAGGGAGAAGGGGGGAGAGCGTGCTAAAAATTAATTGGTCTCCAAACCTTTCCACCCAACCCATTTTTTTGTGGTTTTGTTTTTTGCCCTCCAAGATTATAGTGCTTTGAACGATTCGAACCATCCGTTATACTTCGACAACATATCAAGTGAGACGCTTGGTTTGCGGTCTTCGAAGATCTGCTTGAAATCTGCCATCGTCAGCGCCCTTGGTTTTGCTTCTTTATCCACTGCTTGGCCGGACTCGAAGAATTCACCGATTAAACTAAGTTGCGCAGATTGGCACACGTCGCGTATGTCGCTTCCTGAGAAGCCCTCTGAAATCCTGGCTAACTCGTTTAGGTCCACGTCAGGGTCGATTTGCAAGTTGCTCGAGTACAGCTTAAGCATGTTGAGTCTGGTGGCGTTGTCCGCGAGCGGAACCAAAATACGTTTCTGGAACCGTCTGATGAATGCCCAATCTAAATCCCATGGCTTGTTGGTGGCGCCGATGACGTAGACGTGTAGTGGTTTGCCCTTGTCGACTATGCCGTCCATTTCTTTGAGGAACTGGTTTTTAACGCGGATTTCGCCGCCCACCTCGTTGCTGTGGGTGCCCATCAATGAATCCAGTTCGTCAACGAACACTATGGCTGGTCTGCCTTCATTTGCTGATTTGCGTGCGCTGCCAAATAGCTTCGCAACGTTCTGTTCAGCTTCACCCAGCCACTTAGACATAATCGAAGCCGCATCAATCGAGTAGAAGTTCGCGTCAATCTCAGTTGCAACCGCCGCAGCCAGCAGAGTTTTGCCGCAGCCAGGCGGACCAAACAGCAGAATACCCCTTGGCCATCCGAGCGGGAACAGGTCGGGGCGCTGCACTGGGTAAACGATGGCTTCTTTCACGGCTTTCTTGGCAGTATCCAATCCTACGACTTCTGCCCAGTTAACTTTAGGTTTCTCAGTCATGACGAGTTCTTCACTTGGTTTTCCGCCGCCATTTCCGTTTCCATCCATGGTTGCTCCTCCGCCGCCGCTCCTGTCGGCATCATTATTAGCCGCTTGATTCATCTCGCAGGATGAAACGCAGCCTTGGAGGACTTTGATTCTTTCCTGGTAAGCAATTGCTCTTTGAACGTAAACTTTGTTCAACCCATACTCTGGGTAGAGCTGCACGAGTTGCAGTAGGCTTTCAATTGCTTTTTGATAGAGGGTAATGGCTCTTCCTTTTTGCCCTTGCTTATCTAAGCGTACAGCATCTAGGGCGTAAGCTGTTGCTGCTTTTTCAAGTTCATTTGATGCGCTCATTTATTTTTCTCTCCTTCTCTCTCTTATTCAGGCGAACGTAACTCAATTCTTATCTTGCCCTTGGTTCCCAAGTTTTCGAGGGCACGCTCAATTTCCTCGTTAGAAGTCTTAAGTTCACTCGAACAACGCCCCAAATCTATTTCGCCGTTGGTTTTGCGAACGTATTCGAGCAGAACATCTTCTAAACAGGGCTTCTCAACTTTAAGCGAGAACTCTTTAATCTCAGATTTCTTGTAGGAAAACAGGGTTTTCTCTGGGTCAAACCCGGATTCCTCCACCGTTTTACTGGTGAACACCTGCGAAGAACTCGCTGTTAAGGCAACAAGCTCTTTGATGGGCATCTTCTCCCTGACAGGGTTAAACATCGGCGGCTCGGGGAGGGTTTCAGCTAGTTTCTGCTCGATGAAACAGGACACTTCCTTGAGGATTTCTTCGCCCGCCTCCGTTTTTGCGCCGACTTGAATTGCGTTTCCGTCGCCGGTGAGCTTTGTAGATTGGAGAGTATCTTGGATTGTTTGGTTAACAGTGCTTAACTCTGAGCTAACGTCAGGCAACACCTGGAACAATTCCTGTGAAACGCCTTGAAGCAACCGCAGGGCTGGCTTGAGGTCGGCAACGATGTCGCCTAGCTCCTTTATGGTTTCAAGACGCAGAACTACACGTTCAATGGCTAACTGAACGTTATAGAGAAACTTGACGAGTTTTCTAACTTCCGCAATCTCGGTAGCGCACATTGCGGCTTTTTCTTTGTTATTCTTCTTTAACGCGAACATGCAGGTTTCAAAAAGGATACGGTCCCGCTCTTTTAGGCGAAAACTAGCTTGCTCCAGCTTACTCTGCTGGATTTTTAGGGTACAAATAGATTTTGTGGCGACTTCACGAATGGGGGGAGGGGTTTGATTAATTAGACTTTTAATCTTTTAGCCCTCCACACCTATCGTACATTTTTAGTTCTAATTAGTTTCCAGCTTTTCCGATTTCTTTAACGTAGACAACTACTGGCGGCTCAGGAAGTTTTGAAGCGTTGGATACTTGTTCAGCGTAGACTTTGCTTGTTTTCATCGAATTCTGCGATTGGTCACCTAACAGCACACTTGAGAGTTTGCTCTTTGTCAATTCAAAGTCTGTTTTCTCAGTTGTTGCGCGTCTAAGGGTATCCTGTAGCAATGCGAAAGCGCCTCTGTAGTTTTCTTCGTCGACTTTTCCGATTTCGTGTTCAATTTCAAGGTTTGCGATGGCGTAGCTCAAGGATGAGATTTCGTCGCTGCAACGTTCGATTTCTACGACGGATTCTTCGATGATTATTTGGGCGTCTTTCTTGAGTTGTGTCAGTACGCTTGTGAAGCTGTTGTGAAGGTCCTGGCAAACTTCTGGAGTGATCTTCTTTTTCTCCAAGAGGTCTTTGAGGGCTTCATCTTTACGCCAGATCAAGGGGATGTGGTCGCAGAGTGTACCAGCTTGGTTCTTGATTTTGGAGATGAATGTGATTTCAGCGCCATTAAACCGTAAGCTTTCCATGGGCTGCTTTGTGAATTGTCCGTCGCCAAACTCGACGTATACTGCATCGAATTTGCCGCTGGGGGTTAATGCGAATGAGGCTACTTTGCCGATTACTCGTCCATATTCATTCTTTATTGGTTTGCCAATAGAAAGAAAAAGATTGGAGTTTGACATTTTGTTTTATGCTCCTTTCTTTAGAAGGTTGTTTTTTCAGCTTGGGACGCTGGGGATGATGGCATTCCTGGGGGTAGGTCTGGGAACTTGTCTTTTATCTTCTGCTCTGCAACTGTTGCTGCTTCTGTGAGAATCTTTGATGCATCCTCGTTTACTGTGTCGAAGTTCAGTGTCATTCCGCTGCCTTGGCCTGCTTCAATCATGATTCCGCTTAGCATGTTGCCGATTTCGCCCAGTTCACTTTCTGCTTCTGGAAATACGCTGACTAAGCCTGCTTTGACTGAACGTAGAACACCCACGGCTGGCCCGAGAGTAGATACGACGTCGCCTAGTTCTGAAACTGTTCGTAAGCGTAATGTAATTTGCTCAAGAGCAAGTTTAGCATTCATTATTAATTTTGACATTTTCCTGACTTCAGCTAGCTCGTTTGCGAAGACGTTTGCGCGTGCGCTGTCATGCTTTGTGTATGCGTCGACGATTCTTGCGAAGATTGCCTTGTCTCTTTGGCTGAATCGGTCTGTTGCTTGGTCAAGCTTTTGTACTTGAAGCTCGATGCGTCTGACTGCGAAATCTAATCGTGGTTTTAGTGGTCCTGGTGGTTTTACTGTGTCTCTGATGCGATTGGTTAATGGTTCATCTTCCCGTTTTGCTTCCCACTTTTTGGCGAATCTTTCTGACAATTTGATTACCTCTGTTAGACCGTAGAATGCTGAAAATAATCTTATACATTGTTAATATGATCGCAATATGGAGGTATATATGTACAGCTATACGTCATGGCAAAATTGCGTTAACCCTTTAACTAGAAACGTTAAACATGATGCCAGCGCCCGTTGGATTAGACAGAAACGTGTAAGTTAGACTAAAATGAAGCGCCAACTAACTGCTAAAATAAAAAGGTGAATTGAATGAACAGCAGATTTAAAATATTCGGTTTAATAGCTCTTTTAGGATTCGTAGCTGGCATCATTGTACAGGTAACAGCAACCTTCGCCATTCCATGGATGATTAATGTTTTGCCATTACTCGGCGGAGCAACCTCATACATGATTTCAGGCGTCGCAGGTGCATTGCTAACAGTTGCAATCGTCAGCGCCTGGGCATACATGACAGGCAAAAAAGAGCCATACTAAAAAAGAGCTCCCCCAGTTTCTTTTCTTTCCCCCAAACAGTTTATTCTTTTCTTAATTTTTTAAATCAATTCCGTTCGCCTTTCGTGGGTATCACTTAGTTTCTCCACATGTTAATGCGGTTGTTGTGAACCAATATTGACCTACCCCTCTATCGTTTCAACATAGAACCTCTAAAAGGATCCAAATAGGTTCGTACGAAAATACCTTTTTTAGGTTTCAGTTCACTTTGCGTCGTTTACGAAGTTTTCTTTCAAAATCAGGAAACTATTTTAGAAGTAAAGCCTGCCTTTTTGATGATAAAAGATGTGTCCCAAAAAATTCAACGTGTCAAAGATTGCTTGCATCCTAATACTCTTAATCGGGATGTCGTTATTTCCACTTCCAGCGATAGGTCAAGACACAAGCAAACAGCTGTCGATTGAGTGGCAGCACTATTTGCCTGGAGTCAGCGGAACCTCAGTTATCCAAACTTCGGACGGCGGCTACCTGGTGCTTGGTAGTAACGTCTCTACATACACCATAAATGATTATTCTGGAACTTTTTTCCAGACAGAAGTTGTAAAGACTGATGCATTAGGCATTCTTGTTTGGTCAAAGGTTTATTCACTGGAGGATTCTGTAAGGGGACAATACAGTGATACGCAGCTAAAAGTCGCTGTACAAACAAGTGACGGATACCTTCTAGCTGGATGGTTGAATCAACAGGCGTGCCTTGTCAAAATTGATTCAGTCGGAAACATTGTTTGGCAGAAGACCTACGAGGAACTTGAGGGAATTAACGAGTTAATTCAAACCAGCGACGGCGGATACGCAATGTTGGGTCCACTACCGGAGGGCGGCTCTCCTGTTTCGCAATTCTATATGATGAAAGTTGATTCCCAAGGGAACCTCCTCTGGCTTAAAGGATACACCGGCAACAACACGCTACAGCTACTGCTCGGCTTGCCCTTGGGTTTTTCAGGCACCCCCGCCGCTCTAATCCAAACCAGCGACCAAGGCTACATAATTGCAGGCATCGAGGGACACCATGGTCCCAGCCCAGTAGCCAGCGAAATGTTCAAGCTGGATTCAAACGGCAGCTTAGAATGGGAGAACACCTACGGCGGAGACGGCGACTTCTACACTACCGCCTGCACCTCCGCAATTGCGACCTCAGACGGCTACCTCTTAGCAGGCATTGCAATCCCCAATGAAGGAGTCAGCACTGGGTTTATCTTGAAAACTGACCTGCAGGGAAACGCAGAGTGGAACAAGACCTACAGTTACTCGGGTTACGACAGTAATATCTACTCGGTTTCAGACGCCGCCGACGGCGACTTTATGTTTCTGGGAACCGCCACCAAACAAGACACCTACGGCATATTCAACTCCCACACTCGAGTGTACACCTGGGTTGCCGAAGTTACCAGTTTAGGCCAGATTCTGGTGCAGCTTGCTATTCCGATGGGAGCCCATCAATCGGAGCCGTCATCCCTCATCCAATCAGGCGACGGAGGACACGTCTTTGTGGGCGTGTGGAACGAGTCGGGAGATCTTTTCAGCGGGAAGTTTTGGATTGTGAAAGTTTCAGAAACTCAATCACCCTCTCAACCTAACTCTTTCCTCTCCATTTCGGTGTTGGACTGGGCACTCGTAGTAATCATAATAGCCGCTGCGTCAATCTCGGTTTTAATACTTTGGAAACGTGCCAAGAAAAATAATAAACGCTCTGATTAACTGAAATGAACATTCAGTGTCAAGGCGATTTCTTTTTTCTATCAGATCTAATCAGGTAGATAAGCACACTAACAACGGACACTAAAACCACAAGAGCAACGATGCCCAGTGCAAGAAGCATCGTGGTTAACTCTTCAGGATTAATTGTATACTGAGGGGTTGTTGATGACGTTTGAACTACCGCTCGCTGAGCGTTGAATACGATTCCTGTGTCTGCCCAAACGTTGACTGTGACGGCGTAGGTTTCTCCGGGGTAAGTGTGGTCAAGAGGCACCTGTATTCTCCAGTAAGGATACAGCGTGGCTGGGTCGCGGGTTGTGGTGGAGAGGTTTGCTTGGATGTTTGCTTCGTTAAAGTGCAGGTTCTTAACGGTGAGGATTGTTCCGTTGCCAAAGTTTACTTTGTAATCTAAATTGTTTACAAAGTTCTCAGCAGCAATGGTGGCTTGCTGTTGCGAGATGTCTATGCGGGTGTTGCCTATTTTGTGTAGGCTCCGATTATCAGTGAAGTTAACTGATGAAAGCCCGATAAAATTGCTTAATTCCAAGTTTATACCAGAGTATTCGGCTCCATTGTAGTTGTAGCTCCAACTAAACGTTGTGGACGTGGTTGCTACCACAATTTTTAGGTCGATGTTGCCAGATTGCTCAGTGATGTCCCTTTCAGAACCAGCAGTTTTGAGGAGCGAAATCATTTCAGTTACGTCTGGGTCGTTTGTCCAAGTTTGGTAGTTCTGCATGATTTTTAGGGCAGTGTCAAAACTTTTGGAGATTGTAAACTTGGAAAACAACGATCCGCCCGTTTGCTGAAAAGAAAAATCTGTTACCGTGTTGTTGCTAACTGTGAAACCTGCATTCGCCGTTGATGATCCGAATTCCCCATACGAAAGCCCATAGCCCAGATAATCTGTCGCTAATCCAGTGTCGGATTCACGAAGAACTCCATAGCCTAAGTCCATCGTGTACTTGCTAACATCCAGCTGGATAACATTTTTCAAGAAAGACATCGCTGCTGTCTTGTCATTATCAGTTGAGTTTGATTGTGAAGTCGCGGTTGGTGCGGTTGCTGGAAATATTTCGGCGATGGCCAAGTTGACGTTTAACGGTGCCATAAGCGGGTATCTATCTACTAAACCTGTGGAGGGCATCTGATATGGTGCATCGCCATTTCCATCTCCGTTTAAGTCAACGCCTGGATAAACACTCCAGTAGTTACCGTTTGAACCGTTATCCCAGGGAGTTAATGCCGCGGCCACAGGTTTTGCCAGACCATTGCTATAATCAACGAAATCTTTTTTGTTATTGACAAAATTGTTGTGGTAAACAGTTTGGCTCCAACCTGAAACATCCAGATATATTGCCTCAAAACTGCAGTTCACAAAATTATTATCGACCACTAAGTTTCCAGAATCATAGAGAGATAAACCAGCACCATCGTTGACAATGTTGTTGCCTGCGATTAAATGCAGACCGCCCTGGCCAATGCGGATAGCTTCGGAGTTTTGCTCTAAATTATTTCCTAAAATGACGTAGTGTTGAGCGTAGATTTTAAGTGCGCTCTCACAATGGGTTATTGAACAATCTTTTACGGTGTTATTGTCAAATACCCCCAAAACTCCAGCCTGCCAGCTGATGATGTTTACATTTTGGACGGTTACGTTGCTACATGTCAAGTTGAATGCAACTCTATTTCCGCTGCCCTGGACCGTGTAGCCATCGCCGTTGAAGATAATGTTGTCTTGCTCAATTACAATTGGGTTGTTGATGTTGCCTGTCAGAGTTAATGTTTCTCCGCTACGTTGAATGGGCGCAGAAGAGGGAGTTATGCTTCCATCGGGCTTCACGAAAAATGTTTGTGGAGACGCCGAGTGGACCTGCTGAATTGTTACTGTGCCTAAGAGCAAACTTGTCAATATGAGAAGCGTAAAAGCTGTAGTTCTATTCATATTCAACCCAGTTAGAGTTAACTGGATACGCTTTTATGACTTGCGAAAAAGCCTTAAGTCAAAATTTCTGCAGGCGATAACCGCTGTCAGCATAGCCATCATTAAGATAACAACAGTAACTGCGGGTATTCTGGGATTATCGACGACTGGTTGGGCGACGGAGTCAGGTTTTGAACAGGTTTGCACTGTGGGTTAAAGAAAATAAGGGTAGCTAAAAAAGCCCTTAAACCCTCTTTTTTATCGTGCCCTGAACTATCAGAGGTACCCCCACGAAGATGAAGGCTAAGCCCCACAGGTTTGGGTTATGCAGTGGACCGATGACTTCGTACCAGACGCTCGGGTGCGCGGCGTAGGTGCCTGTGAGGTAGTAGTAGAGGGTGTTGAAGAGGAAGTAGCTGCCGAAAGCCACCATAACCGCGCCTAAGTGGGTTAAGTTGAGTTTCTGCGGCTCTTTTCTGATGGCGGGCAGAGCAACTTTCAATGCGACAGCGGCTAACGCGAGCAACCCGAAAACCGTGACGGCGAAACTCAGAAAGTTCGTTGGCTGCAAAAGGAAATTTAAGCCATAAACTTCGTACGCCCGAGGGTAAGGCACCATGGCGGCTGCCCAGAGCATCGTGTAGTTGAACCAGAACACCACAAACAAGTACGCCACCCCAGTGACGGCACTCCACTTGATTATTTCCTGCGTTGGCGCCTCATGCTTGATGTTTGAGCGCAACTTCAAAAGCAGAGGCGGAACCACCAGAACAATCGCCAAACATGGAATCGCAGTGCCCAACAATAGAATGTGCTCGGGTGTGTGCTCGAAGTAGAAGAGGTACGCGTTCGTTGGCAGGTTGTAGGCGAAGGCGGCGATTATCGATGGAATAAGCGCCAAAAAGAAGCCGCTTTCCAATAGGAGCGCCGTGCTGACTTTCTTGCGGATTTCTGGCAGCGTCGAATCTTTTTTTCTCCACCACAGAAGAGCCGCGTAAAAAGCGAAGAACCCTGCAAAAGCCCGAAGCACAATCGATACTGCGCCGGCGACGCCTTCGCTGCCGTAGTAGAGGATAATCCACCACCAAGGATTCTTTGTCACTATCCCGTAAACGTAGTGGTCGTGAGTTAGCTGCAGAGTAAACCCCAACCCGTAGACTGCGTAGTACACTGCGTATCCAAAGTAGACGGATGCTAAGATTAAAATCCAAAATCTCATGGAACCTGCATATTTTTCAAGCCATTTTCCCATCCATTTCACCGTTTACCTCTGTGGGCTAAGAGCGATTTAGTTCTACGCAAGGAACAGAACGTTCCAAAGCTGGAACACCGAAAACAAAGAAGAACTGAACCATTATTAACAGCTTACCACTAATTCAGGATAGCAGGATTTGATTTTAAAATGTCATGGCTCAAAGGAATGAGAGAAAAAGAACCACCTGAACCAGTCAACCCCATCGGAACAGTCGTTATGGCTACGCTTCACCCAGACGTGATGGATACGGCTAAGGAGATGGTTAGAAAATCGCTTAAGACGGCTCAGTTTAAAACTGTAGATGCTGGGAAAGGGGTTTCACCTGAAGCTCTTGCGTTGAAAGCTAAGGAGACGAACGCAGACATTATAGTGGTGACCGTTGGTCTTTCATCGGCTAAGGATAACCTTCCAAAACTATTCACCGCCCTAGAAAATGAAGGGTTAAAGGGAAAAGTCACAGTCATGATTGGAGGCGCCGCCGTCACCAAGGAAGACGCCGACAGAATAGGCGCGTTGTTTGGCAAAACAAGGGAAGAAGCGGTGGTTCTTGCTAAGAAAGCGATGGAGCAAAAACACAAGTAACTTGGGCTTCACCGATTACTTTCGTTTATTTTTCATTAAGTGGACTCAATAGCGGAAAAAGTATTCACAAGCCTCCGGCGTTTATTTTCCCCACCTTTAGCTTCATCGTACCTCGATTTTCTCATCGTCCAAGCTATGAGAATCAATCCAAGTTAATTTACGTTTTCTAAGCAATGAGTTATTTTGCGGCTTTGGATACGCCGTGGCTGGTTTTGTCCCAGTAATGTGGGTTCGTTATTAGTTGGATTAATCCTTTCCAGCTGGCTATGCTGTGGAGCACCCAGTACAGTTGCATGAGCAGCGCGTACGGTGTTAAACGGGCTTTTTTTAGTTTAACGCATGCTACAACGTAGATTGCCAGATACGAAATGTTGCCTACGATTAGGTTAAAGATACATATGGGCTGCAGGTAGCTTGGAATCAACCAACCAAACGACGATGGCAACAGAAAACTTGCTGCCATAAAAGCCCAGAGCACAAGGTTTATGATTGGAATAAAGAGTCCAGTTCCAAATGTCAGCTGGAATTTTAGAAATTGTTTTGCCCCCAAATCCCGGTAGAGTTTTTTTGGCTGCCGCATGTGAACTAGATACGTTTGAAGATGCCCCTTGTACCATCGCGACCTCTGATGAATCCACGCTTTAACGGAAACAGGGGCTTCTTCATACGTGTAACTGTCAATCAACTCAGTTTTCATTTTTTGACGCGCCAACCTCAAGCCTAAATCGGCATCTTCAGTAACGTTGTACGGATCCCATCTGCCGAGGTCATCAAGACCTTTTTTGCGGAAATGATTACTTGTTCCGCCCAGCGGAATTGGCGCCTCAATCCAATCTAGCCCTTGAAGATAAAACTCATACCAGTTTGCATATTCAATCGAAAACCATCGGGTCAGAATGTTTTCTTCAGCGTTGTAGAAGTTAAGTTTAGACTGTAGACACACCACATCTGGGCTTAAGCGCAAGAATACGATTGCGGCTTTTTTGAGCTGGTCAGGGTCAGGATTGTCTTCAGCGTCGTAGATGACGCAGAGTTCGCCTTTAGCCCGCAGTAATCCATAGTTGCAGGCTCTTGGTTTTGTGGTTAATTGTGCAGTAGGAATAATTATCGGGTCAAAAAGCTTTAGAAAATCCGCATATTCCTCGCGTGGAATTCCCTCAACCATCTTTTTAGGTGAACCAAACAACCCTAAAAGTTTGGCTTCGTTGATGGTTTCCTTGTCCTTTTCTTCCATTAAGATTTTGATGTCGAGTTTGCCTTTTGGATAGTTTAGGTGGTACATGTTTCGTAGGTTTTGGGCGAGTATCTTTGATTCATGGAAAACCGGGATTAAAACGGTATAAACTGGGAGGTCTTCGTCGTGTGTCCATTGTAGTTCGCCCTTGGTTATTCGGGTGGGGGTTCTTGCTCCCCGAAAACCCCTTAGGGATATGTAGATTTTGATGGGGTTAACGATGAAGTATCCGATGCTAATTATTGCGAATAAAATCATGAAGGTTACTGCTGAACTTATGACTGCACAAACTGTTATTGCTGCAGTTAAGGCTATTATGAAGTATTTTTGGTTGGGGTACAGGACTTTGAAAGCTGATTGGTCAGGGGTACGGTTGTAGAGGTCAAACATTGCGTTGGTTTTATGGATTTCACGGTAAATGTTGTCAATTGCCCATTCGATTGCTTTTGTGGAGACAACACGCAGGTTGATTTTCCAAGAGGAAAACAGGTACTGGAGGGTAACCATAACTTTGCTGTCTAAGGGGTTGTCAATCGCTAAATCTATGCTTGACCCGTTTATTTCTAAGGGGATGATTTTGTACTTCATTATTATTGAGTACGGCAGGACGGCAATGAGTTTGCTTTTTTGTGTGTCTTGATAAATTTTTTTCACTTTGGAATTTTGAAGAAAACGCATGCCTAATTTTGAGGCTAAGTCGTTGAAGAAGGCTTCAGGAAGGTTGACTTTGGCTTTTCTCAGGGAAGGAATTATGTCTTCGAGGGGGATGTCAGAGTTTTCAACGGAACCAGGTTTGACCCCGTGTGATTTCAGGAGTTCAATTAATTGTTTTTTGTCAATTGGTTTTTGGGTGGAGGTATCTATTACTGCCGCGTTTCCGTATATTTCATGTTCGTATTGCTCGGTCATTTTTCGTTTCTCTTTTTCCACTCAAAACCGTTAGTGAATATTATTAGTGAATATACAATACACGACCATGTGTTCACTTTAAAACATTGTGAATCCCCGCTCCTACATTGAAGCGAAAAGCAATTCTACCCCCTCGCCAAACAAATAAAGTTGCAATAATGCAAATGTTAAGCCGTTAGCACCGCGACGTAACAGTTCACGGCTTCATCATCCACGAAAGCAGCCACCTGCAAACCCGAACCATCAAGAACATCCATGAATTTTTCGAGCGGAAAAGCCTTTTTTAAACCAGTCACTATGACCTTGCCGCCCCTTTTTGCGGTACGCTTTAGCTCGCTTAAGGTTTCGTTGGGTTTGGGCATGTTCTGGAGCACGGTGAATGCGAAGACGGCGCCGAAAAACCCGTCTTTAAACGGCAGGTGGTCAGCATCAGCCTGCAAAACAAAAACATTCCCAAAGGCGCCAGCGTGCTCCTTTGCTTTTTGGAGCAGTTTACGGGAAACATCCACGCCAACAACCATGTCAGCTTGAGCGGATACTTGGCTAAAGAAAAGCCCCGAGCCGCATCCAACATCCAAAACCGCCTCGCCCAAAACCGCGGCGTTCTCCAAGGCTTTCCTGTATTTTCGCTGCTGCTCCTCGGCATAGCGCTCCTCGTACATTTCCGCCGTTACATCGTAGCTGTGCATCACTTTGCGCTTGTCTTTCCAACCTGCCAACGCTAATCCTTCAAGAATTCTTATGTACCCAATGCCTACCTAAAATAGTTGGCGAAAACCAGAATGCAGCAACCGAACAAACTTGCGGTACTAACGGAGCCCACGCTTGCAGAGGCAGCTGTGCTTATGGAGAGGGCGTTTGCGCAGAGAAGAACACTCGTCGTCGCAGGCAACTGCCATGTGCACTACGCTGGCCGAGCAAACTCCACGCTGGAGCTGGGAGAGCGCCTCTTAATCATCAAATCCGACGGCTCACTACTCGTGCACCGCCCAGTCGGCTACGAACCCGTCAACTGGCAACCCGCGGGCAGCGTTTTCCACGTCGAAATGAAAGAATATGGGCTCGAAGTGCATGGCATCCGCCAGAAACCGCGGGAAAGCGTCCGCGTAACCTTCAGCCAAATCCTGATGGTTTCCTCGCTTAACCTGCAGGATTCAGGAGACTTCCTCTTGCACGCAAGCGAAGACGACATGCACCGCGCAATCCTCCTCAAACCCGAACTCCTCGAAGAAGGGTTTAAGCCGATTAGCTGGGAGAAAAAAGTGGAGCCAGGCTTCGTTGACATTTACGGCGAGGACAAAAATGGGAAGCTCGTCATCGTGGAGGTTAAACGCAAAACCGCTTCCAAAGAAGCCGCACTGCAGCTGGCTAAGTACATTGAACCCATCAAAGCCAAGGTAAACCGTGAGGTCCGCGCGGTTTTGGTTGCGCCAAGTTTAGCTAAAGATGTGCAGAGGGTATTGGTGACGCTTGGATTGGAGTTTAAGGCGCTGGACCCCAAAGTCTGCGCGGAAGTGCTCAAGAAAGCTGAGAACTCAAAGTTGGAGCGTTTCTTCGACCCGAAAACTTAGAAGTTTTTAGGATTTTTGGGTTGGGCGCCAAGTTATGGCGCTGTAGACGCAGAGAGCTAAGAGAATAACCAGAACCGCAGCTTTCAGGACCGAGAATGCTTGAACTGTGGAAAGCAGCAAGATTCCGGCTGGAAATGGACCGATGAGGGCGTAGAAGAAAAGAGCTACGGACAGGTGATAGTTGTATTTGTAGTCTTTGAGGCTGCGTTTGCCAAAGTACAAAGCGGCAAGTCTGCCCATTCCGAACGTGCATTTTTTGCAGTTGTAGCATGGTCGAAGGCACCCCAAAAATTTTAGGACGCCGTAGACGGCGATGAGTGCAACTAAAAAGAACACCACGCCCGCAGTTAGATTGTACAAAAGTAAGCCTATGGTGTCAAGTGCAATCCATACTGCGAGGGCAAAATTGCCGGCTACTACAAGGTTTTTTGGGAACTCTATGGTTGCGCTGATGTTTCCGCTTCCTTGATTGGTCTATTGGATGATGATGGATAATAAGTTTCCACTGCACGCTTCTTTG
>Ga0114951_10002505_pt1 | contig 20670 bp, 21 predicted proteins | sample AM7aDNAmetaG_FD_88677 | JGI IMG/M metagenome (GOLD analysis project Ga0114951, IMG submission 88677) | Freshwater microbial communities from Finland to study Microbial Dark Matter (Phase II) - AM7a DNA metaG | ecosystem: Environmental > Aquatic > Freshwater > Lake | place: Finland: Lake Alinen... | reverse complement strand
GATCGAAGTCGAAGAAGGCACGACCATTCTCCAGGCGGCGCGCATGATAGGCGGTAAGGTCGTGCCCCCGGCTATGTGCTATTATACCAGCCTGAAGGGAAGCGGGGGAAAATGCCGTTCCTGCCTGGTAAAAGTGGCGAAAGGTTCGGCGAAGGATCCGAGGCCCATACCCAAGCTGGTGGCTTCATGCAGCACTCCGGTACAGGACGGTATGGTCGTTGAAAACACCATTTCGGCCGAGGTTCAGGAAGCCCGTAAAGGAGTCGTTGAATTCCTGCTTATCAACCACCCACTCGACTGCCCGGTATGCGACCAGGCCGGGGAATGTGACCTGCAGGACCTGAGTTATGGCTTCGGGATGGAAGAGACCAATACAAGAGAACCCAGGAGGGAATACCCGGTGGTGGACATCGGCCCCCTTATCAAACTCCATATGAACCGATGCATCCATTGCTATCGCTGCGTTCTGGCTGCAGAACAGCTCACGAAAAAAAGAGCGCACGGCATGCTTTACCGCGGAGACACAATAGAGATCAGCACCTTTATCCGGACTGCCATCGACAGCGATTTTTCAGGGAACATGATAGATGTTTGCCCGGTTGGAGCGCTTACCGACCGCAGTTTCCGTTTCAAAAGCAGGGTGTGGTTTTTAAACCCGATGGACGCCCACCGCGAATGCAGCCATTGCAGCGGGAAAGTTGCCGCCTGGATGTTCGGGAACGAAATATACCGCATCACTGGCCGCAAAGACACTTTCGGGGAACTCGAGGAATTCATCTGCAATGAATGCAGGTTTGAGAAAAAAGACATCAGCGACTGGGTGATCGAAGGTCCGCGCAAAATCAAACGGCAATCGGTCATCTCCGGTAATCATTACGAACAAATGAAAAAAGGATCGATTATTCATCCGATTGAAGGAACAACTGAACCACAGGAATAATGGGCACAATGCTGATATTTAAAACCATACTCGCTTCGGCCATCCTGTTACTGAGCCTTGTGGTTGCCATGTATTCCACTCTCATCGAGCGTAAAATAGCCGGCTTTTTCCAGGACCGGCTTGGCCCCAACAGGGCAGGTCCCTGGGGCTTGCTGCAGCCCCTGGCCGACGGGATCAAGCTGTTCTTCAAGGAAGAATTCATGCCGAATACGGCTGACAAATTCCTGTACATACTGGGTCCTTCGCTGACTATGCTTATCGCCTGCCTCACCAGCGCCGTGATACCCTGGGGTCCCGATATCGTCATCAACGGACAGGTATTCAGCCTTCAGATGGCCGATGTGAACATTGGCATACTCTATATCTTCGCCATTGTTTCAATAGGAGTCTATGGTATTATGATAGGCGGATGGGCCTCGAACAACAAATATGCATTGCTTGGGGCCGTTCGCGCATCTTCCCAGATGATCAGCTACGAACTGGCCATGAGTTTGTCGATCATCACTATTGTCATGATGAGCGGTTCGCTGAGTATGAGGGATATTGTAAACCAGCAGCAGGGCTTCAACTGGAACATCTGGTACCAGCCCCTGGGTTTCATCATCTTCCTTATCTGCGCCTTTGCCGAAACCAACCGTTCGCCTTTCGACCTGCCCGAATGCGAAACGGAGCTTGTCGGCGGCTATCATACCGAATACAGCAGCATGAAACTGGGATTTTACCTATTCTCGGAATACATCAATATGTTCATCTCGGGGGCCGTTATGGCGACTTTATTTTTGGGCGGATATCATTTTCCATTTATCGACAAACTTGGTCTTTCACCCAATGCATTTGCCTTTGTAAGCTTTTTGGTGTTGTTTGCGAAGATCACGTTTTTCGGGTTCATTTTTATGTGGGTACGCTGGACTTTGCCGCGTTTCCGTTATGACCAGCTGATGCGCCTGGGTTGGAAAGCCCTGATCCCCCTGGCCATTTTAAATGTTTTGATCACAGGGGTAGTAATATTATTAAACCAATAGGAGCTGTGGCTGCACTGACCAAAAGGAGCAAGGTTGTTTCGAACAAAAAGATGTCTTTTTGGGAGAAGATCTATCTGCCTGCCATCCTGGGCGGTATGTGGATTACCTTAGGTCATCTGTTCACAAAGAAAACCACGGTAAGGTACCCTGAGGTTACCCGTGAATTCTCCGAAATTTACCGGGGGAAGCATGTGCTCAAGAGGGATGATGAAGGAAGGGAACGCTGCACTGCATGCGGACTTTGTGCAGTAGCCTGCCCGGCTGAAGCAATTACCATGATAGCGGCGGAACGCAAACCCGGCGAGGAAAATCTCTACAGGGAGGAGAAATATGCATCCACCTATAAAATCAATATGCTCAGGTGCATTTTCTGTGGGCTTTGCGAAGAGGCATGTCCTAAAGAAGCCATCTTCCTTACAAAAGAAATTGTGAAAGCGGATTATGAAAGGGATAAATTTGTTTACGGAAAAGATGTCCTTCTGGAGCCTTTCGATCCTTTAAAAAGGATAGATGTTTCAAAACGTCAGACCCCGGAAGTGCTGGAATTTAAAAAAGACAAGAATCAAAGGCATAATGTTCAGTAATTACATATTCTATTTCCTGTCGGCACTGGCTTTATACAGCAGTGTAATGGTGCTGCTTTCGAAGAAGCCTATCCACAGCGTGTTGTATCTTACCCTGACTTTCTTTGCGATAGGAGGGCATTATATTCTTTTAAACGCCCAGTTCCTGGCCATTGTGCATATTATCGTTTATGCAGGCGCCATCATGGTGCTGTTCCTGTTCACAGTGATGTTGTTAAACCTGAACAAGGAAGAGAGATCCCCTAAACCCATTTGGGTTAAAGCTGCGGCTATCCTTGCAGGGATCATGCTGGGCCTGGTTTTAATAGGTGTTTTCAGGGGATATGACCTGCGTCTTATTCAGCATCCGATGGAATCCCAGATTGGCCTTGTGAAAGAACTTGGAAAAATACTTTACCGCGATTACATGCTGCCGTTTGAAGTGTCATCGATATTGTTTTTAACAGCAATGGTGGGAGCGGTTTTACTGGGTAAAAAAGAGCAGATTTGAATAATTGAATAATCGAATACTCGAATAACGAATGTTGAATGAAGAATGGATAGGAAAGACGGCATTAAAAGACTTGAAAAGCGATTGATTGATTTTTCTGTGATGATTTTGAATCTCACAGAAAGTCTGCCTGAATCGAAAGCGATCAGATACCTTTCAGATCAATTGATCAGGTCAGGTACTTCTCCAGCATTAAATTATGGGGAAGCACGAAGCGCAGAGTCTTCCGTAGATTTTATTCATAAAATGAAAGTCTGCCTCAAGGAACTCAGAGAAGCATATATAACATTACAAATTCACCATTCGTTATTCGAGTATTCGATTATTCAAAGTAAATGAACGCACTGAACTCCATACCAATTAGTTATTACCTGATGTTCTGCTCCATACTGTTTTGCATAGGAGTGATTGGGGTTTTAATAAAAAGGAATGCCTTGGTGATACTGATGTCAATAGAACTGATGATCAATTCGATCAACCTTTTACTGGCAGCGTTTTCAGCCTATTCGAACGATCCTGCAGGGCAGATATTTGTGTTTTTTATCATGGTGGTTGCGGCTGCGGAAGTGGCGATAGGGCTGGCGATCATTGTGCTGATATATAAAACGACGCATTCGATAGATATTGATGTTTTAAACAAGCTGAAATGGTGAGGTCGCTCGCATCTTTGCAACGCTCCTGCGGTGTCGCTTATCGTTTGCATCTTTGCAACGCTCCTACGGTGTCGCTACGCTCCACCTGATGCAGCTTTTGCAAAATGCTCACTTGCTTCACCTGATGCAGCTTATACAAAATGCTCGCTTGCTTCACCTGATGCAGCTTATACAAAATGCTCGCTTATTACAATGAATTGAAATGACGATACTGATTACTTTAATACCATTGTTACCTCTTCTGGGATTTATCATCCTGGGCCTGGGTTATCGCAGCATTCCAAAGCATATTGCATCTATAATTGGCCCCGGTTCCATATTAATTTCTTTCATTTTATCTGTTATAGTTTTACTTAATTTTCGCTTTTCGCCTTTCGCTTTTCGTTTTTTTGACTGGATCTCCTTCGGCAACCTCAGCATTTCCTTCGACTTCCTCATCGATCCCCTGTCGATCCTGATGATGCTTATCATTACAGGAGTTGGCTTTATCATCCATGTATATTCTGTTGGCTACATGTCGCATGACGAAGGCTTCAACCGGTTCTTTGCATACATGAACCTCTTTATTTTCTTCATGCTGATCCTGGTGATGGCTGCGAATTATGCCGTGATGTTCATAGGCTGGGAAGGAGTGGGGCTTTGTTCATACCTCCTGATCGGTTTCTGGTTCAAAAACCAGCAGTTTAACAATGCAGCGAAGAAGGCTTTTATCATGAACCGCATCGGAGACCTGGGATTTCTGCTGGGGATGTTCCTGATCTATACAACCTTCAGGAGTTTCAACTATGTGACAATATTCGACCTGGCAAAAACCATGTCGCCCGGCAGCGGTGCGATAACGGCGATTACCCTCTTGCTGTTTGTAGGAGCGGTGGGTAAAAGCGCTCAGATCCCGCTATACACCTGGCTCCCCGATGCAATGGCCGGCCCCACCCCGGTATCCGCCCTGATCCACGCAGCTACGATGGTTACTGCCGGGGTTTACATGGTGGCAAGGTCAGGAGTGCTGTACGTTCTTGCCCCGGAAACAATGGAGATCATGGGCATCACAGCCATGGCCACAATGCTTCTGGCCGCGGCAATAGCCGTCTTCCAGAACGACATTAAAAAAGTGCTGGCTTATTCAACTATCAGCCAGCTGGGTTATATGTTTGTAGCACTAAGCGTTGGCGCCTTTACAGCCGCCATGTTCCATCTGATGACACATGCCTTCTTCAAAGCCCTGCTTTTTCTTGGTGCCGGCAGTGTGATACATGCACTGGAAGGGGAACAGGACATCAGGAAAATGGGCGGACTGAAAAATGCTATGCCTAAAACATTTTGGACCTTTCTTATCGGAACCCTTGCAATTGCCGGAATACCGCCCCTTTCAGGATTCTTCTCGAAGGACGAGATTTTAGCCAATGTGTTCAGTTCGAGTCAGCCAATGTGGATCATTGCTGTGGCTGTGACCATGCTTACAGCTTTCTACATGTTCCGCCTCATTTTCTTTACGTTCTTCGGAAGTTACAGGGGAAACGGACATCCGCAGTTCAGTAATATTCATGAATCCCCGGCAATGATGACAATTCCACTGATGATACTGGCGTTTCTTGCGTTTGCCGGCGGCTTCCTGAATATCCCGGAGCTCATGGGAGGAAGCAGGGTACTGAAAGAATTTCTGGCGCCGGTGTTTGCAGATGCGGTGAAACTTAATCAGATTCCGCATATGCCAGTCCCGGAAAGAAGGGAGTGGTTCAATATCGCCCTTGTTTTATTCCTGGTATTGCTGATGGCATTCAGGGCCTTCAGAAAGTTTGGGGATCTGAAACCGGATGATGGAAACCGGATATCAGGTATCGGCGCCCGCAGCATTTTTGGGAAATTGGCCGAAAACAAATTTTATGTTGATGAATTGTATGATGCTGTCTTCGTAAAGCCGGTATTAAAGGTTTCAGGGGCTTTGCATGAATTCATCGAAGTTAAATTCATCGACCGCATTGTCAACGGGACGGGAACCCTGGTTGTGAGGTTCAGCAACATCATCCGCTACCTTCAGGCCGGGCATGTTGGCGCATATATGTTTTTTATGATCATAGGAATACTGCTGATACTGTTTTTTAATATTATTCTCTGATGCTGACCCTGATACTGATACTGCTCCCCCTGCTGGTTGCAATAGGCCTCTTTTTCATAAAGAACGAAAGATGGGCCCGCAACCTGGCCCTGGCGGCGGCTTTGATTGAGTCCGGCATTTCCATTGCAGCTCTTTATACGTATTTCAATTTTTGTCATTGCCAGTTGCTATTCCGCTTTGAATGGCTTGCCAATTACGGCATCAGCCTCAAATTTGGTATGGATGGACTGAGCATGCTCATGACTTTGCTAACCAATTTCCTGGTACCTGTTGTCATTTATTCTTCCTTCACACAAAAGGTCGAAAGGGCATCCTCGTTCTACAGTCTTATTATCCTAATGCAGGCAGGGCTGATCGGCGTTTTCACAGCATTCGACGGGATGATGTTTTATATTTTCTGGGAACTTACCCTCATCCCGGCATACTTCATCGCAGCTTACTGGGGAGGAGAGAACCGAATCCGCATTACGTTAAAATTCTTTGCCTACACATTCAGCGGCAGCCTGCTGATGCTGGTGGCTATCATTTATCTGTATTTCCACACTCCGCTCCCTCATTCCTTCGACCATATCTGGCTTTATGCAAGCAACCTTAATCCCGCGGAACAGGTATGGGTTTTTCTTGCTTTCTTTCTGGCATTTGCAATCAAGATTCCCATCTTCCCGTTCCATACATGGCAGCCCGATACATACGTAACAGCTCCATACTCAGGCAGCATGCTTTTGGGCGGACTGATGTCTAAAATGGGACTGTTCGGGATGATCCGCTGGATGATCCCAATTACATATCCGGTCCTTAACAGAACCGACGGATTTTTTATTATCTTCCCTCTGATCGGAATTGTTTATGCTTCCCTGATCGCCATCCGCCAGGATGACCTGAAGCGCTTTGTTGCATATACCTCTATCGCCCATCTGGGCCTGGTTGCAGCGGGCGCAATGGCCCTGAATGCCCAGGCCATGCAGGGAGCAATGATACAAATGGTTTCCCACGGGATAAATATTGTCGGGCTTTTTATTATAATTCAATACATCGAATCAAGGACAAAAACGACAAGTATTGCTGAACTTCAGGGAATCGCACTGAAAGCGCCAAGATTGGCTGTATTATTCATGATCATATTGCTTGGAAGCATTGCCCTGCCCCTGACCAACGGCTTTGTGGGAGAATTCCTTATCCTGCTGGGATTGTTTAAATACTACTGGCTGTATGCGGCTGTTGCCGGACTTACGGTGATCTTTAGCGTTGTTTACATGTTATGGATGTACCAGAGAGTGATGCTCGGAAATACGAATACGGTCACTGAAAGTTTTACTGATCTCAGCTGGAAGGAAATGATACCTTTGATCGCTATTGTGATCATGATCTTCTGGATAGGAATTGCCCCGGGGATGTTCATGCATCTGGCTGAGAATGGGGTACGTCAGATTATAGGAGTTGTAAGATGAACAGTATAATATCGTTATCGGTTTTAGGCGTATTGGTCCTTTTTCTGGGTATCCTGAAGAAGAAGACCTGGCTGCTGCCTCTGATCCTTGTGGGCCTTGTGGCTTCACTCATGATGACCCTGCTGCACTGGAATATGAACCGCAGCCTTTTCCACAATATGCTTATTATCGACAATACCGGGGTTGCTTTCAGTTCGGTACTGATCTTTTCAACCTTCCTGATTTTCTTGTTCGCGGCCCGGTATTATCGAAAAGTTATAAGGCCCCTCGACGATATTTATGCCATCATGATCTTTGCCCTTGTGGGTGCCGTGCTGATGAGCTATTACGGCAACCTCATCATGCTGTTCATAGGGATAGAAACACTTTCCATTGCCCTGTATGTGCTTGCCGGAAGTCATAAGGAGGCCATCACATCCAACGAAGCTACCCTGAAATATTTCCTTCTAGGGTCCTTTCTTTCGGGATTCCTCCTGTTTGGAATTGCCCTGCTTTACGGATCCAGCGGTTCTTTCGATTTGTATGCGATCCACTCCTATGTGGTTGATCATATTCAGCAGGGACTGCCCCCTATGTTTAAAGCCGGTCTTTTCCTGCTTATCATCGGGCTTGCGTTCAAGATAGCCATTGCTCCTTTCCACTTTTGGGCGCCCGATGTTTACGAAGGCACTCCCACCCTGCTTACCGCATTCATGGCTACAGTGGTAAAAACGGCCAGCGTCGTCGCCATGTACCGCTTCTTCAGCATTACTTTCTTTGGTATTCACGGGGTATGGGAGATGACGATTGCGATTCTTGCCGGCATTACTATTGTCATAGGGAATGTGACCGGGCTATACCAGCCCAACCTGAAAAGGATGCTGGCTTACTCAAGCATTTCCCATTCCGGTTACATGATGCTGGCTATGGTGGCGTTTTCGGGGCGCACAGCCAATGCCCTGTTGTTTTATTCCGTTGCTTATTCCATTGCAACCATCACAGCTTTTGCGATCCTGATACTCGTAAGGGAAGCCAGGGGCAACGATTACTTCGGATCATTTAACGGCATCGCGAAGAAAAACCGGATCGAAGCCTTTACCCTGGCGGTCGCCATGTTATCCCTCACAGGAATTCCGCCACTGGCAGGTTTTATGGGGAAGTATTTTCTCTTTGCTGCAGCCATTGAACAGGGTTGGCTGTGGCTTGTGATCATCGCCATTGCCGGATCAGCTGTGAGCGTAGGCTATTACTTCAAACCCATCATAGCAATGTATTTCAGGGAAGACCAGGGAACCATTCTTCAGTCAGGCAAACCGTTTAAGGTACACATCCTTTTCCTGACCCTGTTAACGATCCTGCTGGGCTTTTTACCCTTCCTTCTGAGCGGGTTGATTTAACTGCATTTCAAACCGGAACTGTTCCTGTCTTCGTTTTATGATCCAGCCCCGGCTGTCCCTCTAGAATTTGCTTTGACGATGGTTTTGATTTATCCCTATCTTTGAATGACGAACAAGCATGGGTATCAATGAAAAACAAGGTGAACAGGTCTTTTTTATATGATTTGCCCAGCTGGGCTCAATCCATCTTATGGGTATTGGCAAGTGGAATAATTCTATTCGGTTTGGGCGAAGGTGTCGGTAATATATTCAAAATCAATGAGGATATAGCCGGTGCAATTTCCTATATCATTTTTGATGTCTTGATTGCAATGGGGTGTTTTTACATCATCAAATTAAATCCCAAGAGCATTTGGTATGTTCCTATAATTTCCAATATAGTTGGCATTATTGCTGCATTCAAAGAACCAAATTTCTGGATAACCCCATTGTGGATTCTTATTTGTTCGGGATGGGTGCTGTCAGTAATTGCATCATTGCTTGGGGCAAGGGCCGGGAAACGGGCCAATGCCGATAATCCCGATGAATCGGGTTAGACCGCTAATTGCATTCCTGGATTTTCAGCTGTTATCCAGCTGGACTTTCACCGACTCCCAGCCGTCGTTCGTCGGGGCTTAACCCCTGCCAGCCGAAAATCGCTGTTACTCCCTTTCGATCCGCTGTATCTTTGCTTCATCAACCTCAAACAACAAACAAGATGAAAGCAACAACAATCATAATCGCAGCAGCCCTGACCCTCTCAGTAAATGTTCTTTTCGCAAGCAATGATAACACATCTGCTCCCGTGGCCAATGCAAACACAGCTATAACCCTGACATCACTGGCACCGACTGTTCCTGCCGAAGCTGATTTTGAGGATGCCGTTGCAATGATGGATTTTTCGGTCCTGGCTCCTGTAACGCCGGCCGAAGCACAGTTTGAGGATATGACTTATGAAATGGTTTCAGCACTGAACCTGGCTCCTGTTACTCCTTCAACTGCCGATGTTGATGAATCTTATGATTTCAGTTTCCTGGCACCGGTTGTTCCCGCCGAGGCTGACTTTGAATAAACACTACATATCTTCCGCCTGACTTTGTGAAGCTGCCCCCAAAAAGGTGGCTTCTTTTGTTTCAGTAGAAATAATAAAAGTAGATAATAACCTGCATCCTTCTCAACCCATCCGACCGGCCAATCTGATGCCCTGATCCATCATACAAGTAATCCCCATCCAACCTTCCGATCTGCTTCCCGGAACCGTTATATAGATAATTTCCATTGACCCGGCCAATCTGATGCCCGAATCCATCATAATAATAGTTGCCATCGACTCGTCCAATAAGGTGACCACTGCCGTCATATATTCTTTCCGCATCAATTCTGCCAATATGCTTCCCTGAAGCGTTATAAATCATGTTGTCATCAAATCGGGCCAGCTGATGGCCTGAGCCGTCGTAAAAACGCTGGGAGTAGACGAATAATGCGAAAATCAGGAATAGAAATGTAATCAGGGTTCTCATTTGCTGTCGGTATTATTTTCACTGCAATGTTTGTTTTTTTAACTTATCATGGGTCGATTCAAATTGATAACACTGGCTCGGGTTTCGGCCTTAGCAGGCGGAAGAGCCTTACGATCTGTGGATCTCCACTGAGCTGGGAGGGTTTGCTCCAGTTCCGTTCCAAGTCAGCTTTACATAGTTCCACAGACCTGGCGAGATCATACATCTCTTCGTACTCCACGAAGGGCTTTACGTCGGGTCCGGGTTTGGTAAGGCAGTCGATAAAGCTGTAATTGTCAATGTCAAGGGCCTGCCGGATCATACTAATGATTTCCTGATCGGTCATTTCCTGTCTCTTCTTGATCTTTCCAGCCACCAGTGCTGCTTCTGTGGTCATGTGTCTGTATGCTTTACAACCCAAAACATGCAGCACCATCCATGTGCCGATGCTGTATAAATTATGATCGCCTTTGATCACCTGACTTGCCACCCTTGCAAATCGTGGATTATCCCACGGCTGGTTCCTTAAGAACTCCATCTTTCTAAGAAACATGGTTCTCGCCGCCTTAATGGATCGATACTGGCTATGGTTTTTCATAAAGAAAAAGAGCTCGGCAATCCCTTCACTGCGGAAGGAAAGAATGAAATCGACGAGAACTTCTGTCACATCAGGCCGCTGTTGATTGTATTCCAGTTTGGGATTGTAGCTGTGGTCCAGCATGTGAATGAGTTCGTGCTCCCAGGTGTAACAGGCGTCAGGGCATAGGGGGATATTTTCGTCGAGGTAATTGACCAGATATTGGATGATTAGGGCTGACTCTGCAGTAAAGAAATACTTACCGGCAGCAGTTACGGACTTGCCATATTCATAGGTTGCCAGGGTGCTGGAAACAGAGCTGGAAATATTCAACTTTACTTGGATGCTGCTGATTGGAAAGGGTTCCAATAAAGGCATCATGCGCTGGCAGGCCCTCAGGAAACGCTTTTTGACCAAGCCGGTGAGAAATTCTTCAAAACTCTGATTTTCAAGCGATCTTTCCTTAAATGTACCACGGTATTCTGCAATCAAAGGAGAGTCGGTATCTCCTGGCGTAAAGGAAAATGAAATGGGTATATCTTCGAGCGTCATCCTGTTTGGTCTTAAGCAAATTTAATAAAGTATAGGGGAATATTTTTGCATTTTTTAGCCCATAAACTCATCAAGCCCACTGATCCTGCTTTGGTAATATCCTATAATCTTGTCGGCGGGAATCTTGTCGGCATGGAACATTAAGTCATCAAAACGGTCACGGAGTTTGTATTTTAAAAACCTCCGTTCAAATGAATGTTTGATCTGTTGCAGCCTGCCGCCTGGAACAAGGATGCTGAAATCGGTCAGTTTCCCAAAAACCTCTTCTTCCCTGATACCATCATTGTCAAGACTTTCAAAATAGCTTTTAATGCTTCTGGATATTTCAATCTCATCGTTAATGAAATTCACGGAATATTCGGGTTTTGCACGAGTCACCATTATTGGCTTATGAGTGAAAATTGGTATTTCGGTTTGCGTTGTGTCAAGCCGGGAATTCCTGATTGAACCTAATTGGTTATCAAAATACCAGACTATATCGAAGGGTTGTTTTATTTTTCCTATTCCCCATTTGACAAGCAATTCCGAATTGTCATGATAAAAAGTTTGCCATTTGACATAGTTTAAAATTGCAATGACTTCCAACCTCATCATCTCGGGCATATATGCTGTATTCTCCTTATCCAAAACCAGGAAACCAGCCTTAATTTTTTCGATGATGGGATGGCCGATGTTTTGCTGAAAGCTTTTGACCGGGAGTAAGAAGCTGTCTTCTAATAAGTTTTTCGTACCCACAGGAATCAGAAAGAATACATCAAACAGATCGGCCAGGCTTATCTTTTCAAACCTGTAAGCCTGGTTCAACTCAGCACTTCCATCTTTGATCAATTCAAGATATTCAGGAATCTCGAGGGTTGAATTCAGATCAACATAGTATATTGATTCGGCTGATGTTTCGATGTTATCTGTTCTCTCAGGTTCAATCTTCTTTTCGGTAATCGAAAGGACCTTTGTATGGTTTTCGTTCTCAAAGAGCCACAAATCGAAAGATTGTTTCTGCTTCTCCTTATAGAAGGATAACGAATTCTGCCCGGCCCTCATAACAAACGCCGTTTCAAAATCTTCAAAAGGCTCGTAAATGATGTTTTCAAAAGGGAGATCAGGCTCTTCTGCCTGATAACTGCCGGAGGTTATGGCCTCAACGAGATCAGTGATTGTTTTGAACTTCATTTCTTTTTTTTATCACCTTATTAAACAGAACAATCTGTTGCATTTCACCCGTGACACGGTGTTGGAAAGTGATCTTGTCAATGATAAAATCATCAACTGTAAAATTTGCCTCTTGCTGTATTGAACGAAAATGAAACATCCTCATCAGGCTGTAAAACCCTTTAATACCAAGTCCTTCAAATGGATTTTCGATAGTTAAACCCCGGTCATCGGCAATCTGTTCACAACCTGAAGTGAGCAAAGACAATTCACCAGTCGTTAAATTTTCACCCGGTTGATGAAAAAAATCATCTTTCGTATACTCCATATAACCCACATCGAGGAATCGTTTCGCCTTAACCTGAATATAAGTATAGCTGCAGGCATTACTTATATCATTGACATTAATCCTTTTCGGAAATCGTTTTTTTACCATTTTACTTCGTCTCTTATTTCCTGAACCCAATCCGCTGAACCGATGTTTGAAGATTCTCTTCGGAGCAATAGGCAAACAGATCATCAATATTAGGCGTTGTGTCGTGCAGCACTTCTTTCATGATGCATTTTCGGGCGATGTTGTCGATTTGTCCTCCGCTGAAATTAAATTTTTCGGCTAGGCATGCAGTTTCATCATTGGTTAGGGAAGGGATTTTATCTTTCCAGATATGAAGCCTGGCTTCAACCGAGGGCTTTTCAAAACAAATTTTATATAAAAACCGGCGTTCAAAGGCTTTGTCGAGGTTGTTAGCCATGTTGGTGGTGGCGATAAGTATGCCCTTGAGGTCTTCCATCTCCTGAAGAATGATATTCTGGATGGCATTTTCAGTTTGATCGACAGCCGAATTGTTTGACTCCTTGCGACGGCTGAATATCCCATCAGCCTCGTTAAACAGCAGAATAGGTGCGATCTCTTTTAGTTCAACTAATTTCCGGTATTTATCAAAGATCTTTTTTATCAGTTTCTCAGACTCCCCAAACCATTTGCTTTTTGTTTCACTTATCACAACCTGATGAATATCCCGGCCGGTTCTTCTTGCTATCTGGAACACCGATTCGGTCTTTCCGGTACCCGGGGCGCCATATAGCAAAATGGCCACGCCACCGGGCATCTTTTTCTCTTCCAAGCGAAGCTTTAGTTTTTTATAATTATCAGGCATGAGAATTTCTTCTAAAAATCCAAGACTATGTTGTTCACCCTTTCCAAAAAAGAGTTGTTTTTCAGGGATGTCGTGGTAATTAATGATCCCCGGTTTCTTTTTTTCATCTTTTTTGCTAAGAATAAGGGTATCATCCGGAAACAATAAATCAAGGCTTTTTTCGGCCAGGATCAGATTGCGGTCACTTTGAAAAACATCTTCTTCAAGGGACACCAGTTCCTTCATTTGTAGTTCGTTCTGTTCTTTAAGGAATGTTTTCCTGATCCTGATCTGATCTTCAAGACTTGAAAAGATGCATTTTAACATAGAGGGCAGACTAACAGCAACGCTACCTTGTATCAAACCACAAGACATATACAGCAGCATGTACAATGCATTATTAGCCAGATCAAAGGTTTTAATTTGTGTTACAAAGGGAAGATGTGTATTTTCGGCAATCATCGTATGGATTTCACGTTCCATCTCAGCAAAACTGTAGACTGCTCTTTCTCTGTTGTCAATTATTTCAGAAATGGTTTCCAGGAATGCAAACAACGTTTCAACTCTGGATTCTTTACGAACCAAAGGCTTGCAATGCAATATCGGATCAAACAGATCAGGAAGGACATGGTATTTCCAAGCCTGGGGAAATAATTTCCGGTATCTCGTCTCATCGACCGGTTCTTTCCTGATGAGACGCATGTTGATGAGGGCATCAAAATCGTAGATTCTGGCACCAAGATTTACGGGGTTACATTTCATAACACCCGAAAGATCTTCCAGATCGACGCAAGAACGAGTAAAATTCATCGGAAAGATCATTGAAAAAATGGTGGCCTGCACTTCGGTGCATTTCAAGTATTCCGCAATAACCCTTATACTTTCAGGAATTTTCAGCATCAGTTTTTCAATCGATCCGATGTCCTCACTGGCATCGGAAATAGCCTGGATATGTTGTATAATAGTTTGAGGTTTCACTTCAGGAAATTGTTTTTTGACGGTGGTTCCTCTTTTAACCAGGGTTTTTCTTCTTCTTATCATTGGTTTATCGTTTTATTTATTGCAAAATTGCTTCGGAAAGCCGCATTGTACCTGCGTTCTACGATTTTGTTGAAAAATATTAACAAGGACTTACCCTGGATTGAGGAAATAGAAAAAAATGATCATGATTTGCATCTTTTGCAAGGAGCTGCCCCAACCAATCTCATTCCCCGAGCTATCATAAAGAAGTTTCCCTTTCAGTTTCGCAACCAGTTCACCAGAACCATTGTACAGCTTATTTCTATTGATCCTCCCAATTTGATTCCCGGCACCATCATAGAAACGCGTTCCGTTTATCATACCAATAAGCTTATCATTGCCATCATAAATTCTATCTTTCTGTATCCTGCCAATGTAAATCCCATATAAGTCGTAAATCCTGTTACCGTCGAACCGGGCAATCCTTAGGCCCTTCTTATTAAAGAAGGTATGGGCAAAGTAATTCCAGCATTGAGGCTTTCTAATCTTGTTAAATAGCGACAACTCATGCGATTCACCCATGAAGATGTGATTGCAGATGATCTTATTCAAAATGAAATCCTCTTCGATAAGGATTATCTCCTGCTGAAGTGCATCAAAATGGAACATTCTTAATAGTTTAGTAAGCCCAATGTTACCCAGACATTCGAGAGGGTTTTTCCTAGTTAAACCCTTATGGTCGATAATCTGGCTGCATCCCAGGGTTAACTTTGTTATTAAAGCTGGCGGTAATTCATCACTGATAACATTCAATGGATCATCCCGGATGTACTCCCTGAATCCTACCTTTAAAAACCTTTCGGCCTTTTCCTGAACATAAATTGGATAAATCAAGGGACTTTGTTCTTTTTATATATATTTCTCGTTCTCTCAATACAAAATAGCTTCGGAAAGCCGCATTGTACCTACATCCTACAATTTTTTTAAAATTCTTAAAAAGAATAATTATCTTTGATTGAAGAAGAAAAAATGTACCCATGCCATTAAATAAGGAAGCACTAATCCGCTACCGTGTGATCAACCGATGCCTTGTTGATTACAGATATGTATCGAAGAACCGGCTGATGGCTGCCTGCCACGATGCCCTGGATCATGAGATAGGTGAACGCACTCTAGAGCAGGACATCCATGAAATGAAGTACGACCGACACCTGGGCTATGAAGCCCCGATTGAATTCAGCAAGGAGCATGGAGGGTATTATTATACCGAACCTGATTTCACGATTGACAACATCCCCATTAACGAAGATGAGCTGGAAGCCCTCACCTTTGCCGCCACTATGTTTGATCAGTACAAGCACATCGGAATATTCTCAACCTTTTCAGGAGCCGTGCAAAAGATAGTCGATGCGATAAACATTCGCAGGATACTGAAAGAATCATCCTCTTATCCTTTCGTGGAGTTTGAAAATGCACCGATGATCAAAGGCAGTGAATTCCTGCCGGTCATTCTTAGCGCCATCAAGGACCGAAAGGTATTATCCTTCATGCATCAGCGGTTTGAAGCACAAAAAGCTTACCGGCATATACTCCATCCATACTATTTAAAGGAGTACCGAAACCGCTGGTACCTCATAGGGTATCACCATGAACTGAAGGAAATTCGCACCTATGGTCTCGACCGAATCATAGAGGTGCAGGAAGAACTATCCCTTGACTTTCAGGATACCGGTTTTAATCCGGCCGAATATTTTCAGACCACTATAGGCATCAATGTGCCTCATGAAAAGCTACAGCATATCATCCTTCGGTTTTCGGCCAACCAAGGCAAATACGTCCTTACCCAACCAATTCATGAATCACAGGAGGTGATTGAGATTAGCAATGATTATGTCACCATAAGCCTCGATATCGTTCCCAACTACGAGCTATATGCCATTATCCTCGGCTGGGGGAATCAGGTAGAGGTGATGGAACCTATTGAGGTGAGAGGGAAGATGAAGGAGATTCTGGAGGGGGCGTTGGAGTTATACAAATATGAGATGAGGTAGAAACCTACTTCTCCGTCCAAAAACCGATAATTAAGTTATAAACCATCAATACTTAAAACTATGACGACAATTACTAAAGACAGAATCGTCTTTAAAATAGCAAAGTCATTTCTCAAAGAAAGATTAATTAGTAAAAATTTTAATCCTGAAATGATAAACAAATACCTAATTCCAGCGAAATTGCACTCATTACCGGATTACTATTTGAGACTTTTAGAATCTGGAGCCAATCGTCAGAGATCACTAGGTGTTATATCAAAGCCAATTGGAGGTATCATCAACCTTAAAAAAATACTTTTTAATTTCGATGTTAAAAAGGTTACTAAAGTTTATTCTGAATCTGATAAGCTTCTTGATATTATTGTAACGTCTTTTAATCTAAAGAATAGTAAAAACAAAGAGATTAATAAAGGCGAAACTGGATTATGGTATAAGTATTGTAATACAATTATTTCTGGAGCAACATTTCTAAATAAGTTTAAAGATCATCACGATTTCTATGCTTTTGTAAACTTTTTCCACAATGATGAAAGAGCAAGAAATGCATTACCTTTATTACTTAAACAAGAAATTAAAGGATTTGGATTAGCGTTATCTTGTGACTTTTTAAAGGAATCTGGTTTTCATTGGTATGCTAAGACAGATATACATCTGATTGAAATCTTTTCCAGACTTGGATTATCTAAATCAAGAATAGATTATGACGTTTTAAATGCAGTCATTAGAGTAGCAGATAATAATAAACAGACACCATATACAATTGATAAAATATTTTGGTTAATAGGTAGTGGAAAACTATATAAAGATTATGATCCCAAAACAGGGGCAAGTTTGAAAATTGGGAGAAATCGTGAAAAGTTTATAACCTATGCTGATAAGATTCTTAACAGTATAAGACACTAACGACTGATTAATGAATTGCAAGTTGCGAATGAATATGGTTGGTGATGAAAAACAGGACTATGAAGGTAAATTATTCAATCTGGTACTATAAATTTCGACTACTTGTGGAGTAGGTAAAAATTACTATTGAGATTTATGATTAAATCTGAATCTTTTAATGAGTTTATTGATTTTTGCAAACAAAGAGTGAAGTTAGATCAAACTGAACTTGGGGTTGATTGTGAATTTCTTCCAAATCCAAAAATATGTTCTAAGCCTTTGTTTTGTCTCATTGGAATGGAACCATCAGTCAAAAATGGCGGGCTAACAAAAACAAGAGAAGAAATTCAGCAAGGGTACCAAAATTTTTTAACGTCTGCAGAAGACTTTATTCTTCATTTTTGTGCTTATAATTTCTTGTGCAACCAAACCTTCAATTATTATATTACTGATCTTTCAAAAGGTGCCATGACAACCGATGATGCAAGGAGAACTGCCAGCCAAAGGTACCCAAATTGGTTGGAGCTTCTTAGAGATGAATTAAGATTGCTTGGCAATCCTATAACAATTGTAATCGGTAATTCTCTAAATGTTAAGCTTGAAAAACTTGGTTATACAGCTGATTATCACATTCCTCATTATTCGTGGAGTGGTTCTCGGTGGATAAAGAAGATTTATGAGAACCTCAATCCTTGTCCTTTTTGGAACAAGTTCGACCACATTGAGAGTGAAATTCATTCATTTTCCGATATGTTAATGAAACATGCTGAATATACTGAAGAAATGAGGATCAATCGACTTAATGGAAAATTCGAACATTATGATTACTTACGACCTTGGAGAATCCGTCTTTTTGCTGTATATAAATCAATGTTCCAAGAAATTTACCAAAGCCATTTTGCATAGTTCGCCAATTTGAAAAGAATGAACATACGCAATTCTTAACAAAAATGATCAACTTCGCCGCAGCGTATATGCATTATTTACAAAGACTATGAATATTTCATTCCGTGCCCAAATTATTCTTAAACCGCAGGTCCACTGCGCCTTGGCAGCATACTTTTGCTGAAAAACACTTATGGCTGCTACAAAATTCATTGTCGAATATTACATCGCCTGGAATGATGGTACCACTTCTCATGGTTTCAGGCGTTTCAGGATAAAGAGCCTTAAAAAACTATTTGACAGGTTTTACGATAAGATCATCATCGGACAAATTTCGGATGAAGAGTTATATGAGCCTGATATGATCAATGAGGTCAGTCTCAGGATTAAGAGGAATCCAGTCCCCGATTGACAAAATTTCAACATAGTCAGTCGTGAAAACATCATTTTACAATCTTGTTTCAAAATCAAAATAGTATGGTATACACAGTATATGATCTGAAGTTCTGCATTGATTGGACTAAAGGAGGAAAGTTAAGATGTAGCGATGATGGGAGGAGTGATAACCTGAAAGACATTTTTAGCCAATTGTACACCACAGTTGTCGAAGAATCGCTTGATGCACACGCTCTAGGTAAGATTCCTGAAAAGCCAGAAATCATCAAGGAAATCAGAATTAACATCAGTAAAAGGAGAGTCAAAGCGATTGCTGTCAACAGGGAAAAACTCATCATAGCTCCTGAAAAGAAATAATCAGAATAACCCAAGAGTGGCTGTTGATCTCCTTAAAGGAAATGAGTTTCCCTTGGGTCATAATCAGATATTCTCATTTTGCAATGGTACTGATTCTCTGTTTGGATCGGCTATGTTTAGTGGTCTGACTTTTAAAGTGGCTTCATCAGTCTCGAAAAGTTGATGAAGTAATTTCTTTTTTTCTTGGAGATGGGTTTGTTCATTCGGAACACATGGTGCACCCATGGGTGAGAATGTCCATTAGCAGGACCGGTTAATACAAGATAGCTATCGTCACTTTGATCCAGTTCAAAAACCGGGGGATTATCAATGTTACCGTACCGTTCTCTTACTTTTTCTTTACGATTTAGTAAAGTTGCTGGATCGATCGGTAAGTTTAAAATTATCCCCACTTCCAATTCTCCGCACTCAATAAACCCGACGATCTCACCTGGCTTAAAGTTACAGTCAGAGGCTTCCCTTCCTCGAAAGGGAGTATCATCAGGGCCATCATATCCTCCATACAATTTTCCATCTGCATCATAAACCCAATGCCCCATTGTACTTGATGTTTGATCAAGATAGAATTTTTTAGCCTCGAAAATTCTGAATCCGATATCCTTACCATAATAATGTTGGGAAGCCGGAAGCTCGGGCAATGACTTTAAAAATGATTCCAGCTCAGTCAAACCAGAGAAATAACCCAGTGTACTCGTTTCCAGGTTAACAGGGAATTTCATTTTTCCGTGATTAACTGTAATTGAAAGCTGGAAGATAGGGGTCGGGGATTCCATATATATCGTTAATTCGAAATATCATTTATAGAAAAAGCAACCTCTAATCGGCATCCTCAATTTTCGACATTCCCTTGTTATGTTTGAAGCGAATCCTCCCTAACTCCTTTCCACGGTTCTTTGCTATGATGATTTCGCATTTCTTGCGGGTACTATTACCTTCAATATCAGAGAGTGTACCATGAAGAGCATGTCGATGAACCAGCAGGATGATGTCGGCATATGGTTCAAGGGTTTTAGCCCATGGCAGGTCGGTTATTCTCGGTGGTAAAAATGGAATTCTCTCATTAACCCACCGGCCCAGATCAGAGAGCAGTATTACAGGAATATTCAAATCAATGGCAATTTGCTTGGCCTGTTTAGAAATAAATTCAACTTTTTCACGGCCGCTCAGGTCGGATATGTTTGATCCAATCTTGATCAATTGCTGACAATCAATAATGATCATGTGGCATCTACATTCGTGATGCATAAAACGGGATTGTTCTGTGATATAATCCATCGTCGCTTCAGGATTATCATCGAAATAAATCAAAAGCCTTGCCAAATCCTCTGCCGCGACAGCCAGATTCCGCATATCAATCCGGGAAAAAGACCACATATGGGTGGAGGCGGGAGGAGCATCAAAATCAGAGAAAAGTATCCGGCCAACAAGGGACTGGGATGATTGTCCCAGAGTGAAAATACAGACAGCATTTCCTCGCCTTGCTGCTTTTCGTGCGAAACTTAGCATCATGCCTGTTTTCCCTGAACCAGGGCTTCCGCCAAGGATAATCAAATCATTATTTAACCAGCCTCCGATAATTTTATCTAACTCAGCAAGTCCGGTAGGAATAGGATTTCTG
>Ga0114951_10002503_pt1 | contig 20678 bp, 19 predicted proteins | sample AM7aDNAmetaG_FD_88677 | JGI IMG/M metagenome (GOLD analysis project Ga0114951, IMG submission 88677) | Freshwater microbial communities from Finland to study Microbial Dark Matter (Phase II) - AM7a DNA metaG | ecosystem: Environmental > Aquatic > Freshwater > Lake | place: Finland: Lake Alinen... | reverse complement strand
CCTTTCAGAATTCGTATTTTGTCCGTGGCAGACTTTCCAGAGAAGGTCGGGTCCATGTAAGTTACCCCCAAGAGTGTCTTGATGGCGGTCTTCTCCTTCTCTGTGGCCATGTTCAGAAAATCCTTTCTGTCCGTCTGATTCTCAAATGCGTCACCCAGAGCCCCCACCGTATAAAGATTGTTCTTCGTGTCAAAGGTCTCTATAATTTTCATAAATGCCTGTATGAATGTATAGGTCGTCGTCTGTTCATACGGGATGTTCGCGGCGGGCCCTACCGTCGGTATAGTGTAATCAGGCATCTGAGCCAGAAAGACCTTCTCATCCTCATATACGGGAACGCGATAGGCATCCGCGAGCCGATTAAAATTCGGAATAGAGGTCGTCATGGATTTGACGGTTCGCGACTGTTGAATCGGGGTATTCGCATTCCAGGACTCTATCAATCGGGCATTCACCGTGTCGCGTGTATTGACCTCCTTGCGAACGCGAAGCTGGAAACTATCGGGCGGAACCCGTACAGGGCCGGCATATTGGGGGGTATAACGGATTTGAGTCTGTGCCTGGTCCATCGTCTAAAGAATAGAGAGAACTATCCTTTAGGATTACATAGTTGTAATGTATGTCATACCTATTATTATAAAGCCAATAGAAACCACGAATGACACTATTATAAAACAGGTATGGGTGTTCTTGGAACGCAATGGTACTCACTGTATTTCTGTAGGGTCTGTAAAGGAGGCGCATGAATTCGCGGCGATAAATGACATTCAGGTAACCGGGGCGCCGATTATAGCGGAGCCGTTCATCTATTTACCAGTGAATTCTACAGCGGACCTGTCATCCTTTTATCTTTGGCACGAGGTGCGATTGAATGAACATCCTATGAAGGAGGTGTGGCGTTCCTTTCTTTGGATTGTCGGAGCAAAATCGGAGGAGGATGTCTGGGGGACGAATAAGTTTCTAAAGGAGATTTGTGTGGCTGGGACTCACTCGGTTCATGCGATGATAGAAGGGTATTTTAAGACGAGTGGATAATATACTATAGGATAAAACATGAGTAATAGTGGCAGAAATAAGACGATGCGCCGCGGCACAACTGACTTAAGTGGAGCGGATTACTCTGTAAATGAATCCTTGGAGAAGATGTTGAATGCCGAATCTACTGCAGCATTCAAGCGTCCCTGGCATCGCCTGGACAGAGGACTTCGCCTAAATCGCCTTCGCGCATTTACTGACACTCTCTCGGTAGCCAGAGGACTCAAGCCGGCGGAGCAGGCGGCTCTCTTACAGCTGCTTACGCGGGCGCTTGACCGAAAGATTCTGAACTCCAAGACGAGCGTTCTGTACGATTTGGAGAAGGAGGAAATCACGGAAATTAAGCCATTAATTATGCACCAAAACGCTCAGGGCGAAGTTCTCTTTCAGATTCTTGAGAAGAGAAATGCGGTGACGTTTCGGAAGAGACCGGCATCTACGGAGGGCACGACGGCGGCGGCGGCGGCGGCAGAGCCTTGAAGCACCTAAAATTTTTACGCGATATCTTGTTAGAATCGCCGTCGCTGTTTTATATCCAATAACAAAATAGATTCACGCAATGGATAAATCCATCATTCACGGATGTATTGATTTTTTAAATGAATATGATTCATTCCATCCGTGCCCCAGCCATAAGGCCGCCATTCCCAAGTGGATGGAGGAGTTTGAGGATGCCTTGGAGTATGCCGTCCCCTGCGATGAAATTGACGTACATACTTATTCGGCGGATGTTCAAGATATATTCACAATGTTTATTTCATCGGCGTCCTCAACCCAGTGGGCTGACCGGTCAGTGGAAGAGCGACAAAAGCAGGTCGCCGCCCTTATTGATACTCTGCAGGTTCAGCAGCGATCCCCAGCATGGTATGCCCAGTCCAAGACGGTCTTGAGTGCGAGTGAGTTCTCAAATATACTCGGAACTCCGAGAAGTGTGGCGAATCTGGCCCTACAGAAGGCGGCACCCGTTTCCACGATGAGCTCGGGCGCAGCGTGTTCCACGATGTCCATGTCGGCATTTGACTGGGGTATTCGGTTTGAACCGGTCGTCAAGCAGATTCTGAACGCGATTTGGGGTTGTGAAATCGCGGAGGTCGGACGATTTATTCATCCGGTGGATACTCGTTTGGCGGCGAGTCCGGACGGTATTATTCTGACCGCGGCAGACTTGAAGCGCGTGGGCCGTCTTCTGGAGATTAAGTGTCCTGTTCGCAGAGAAATCAACGGGAAGATACCGTTTGAATATTGGTGCCAGATGCAGATTCAAATGGAAGTTACCGGGCTTGATGAATGTGAATATGTGGAGATGAAGCTTGCAGCCGCCTACAAGGATTCCCAGTATTCGGTCCCTACCGAGGACATTGGAATCATGTATTCCGGAAAAATTTGGCTGTTTCAGTGCGTGGAAACGTGCGAACTCAAATATGCCTATACGTCGCTCGAGAAGAAGGATTTGGAATTGCTTGAGTGGCATTACCTGGAGGAGATTCCGTGGCACTTGGAGAAATTCTTTACGGAGACTGTGTCAAGAGACCCGAGTTGGTTTGAGAGCACGAAACAAAAACAGGAGGAGTTCTGGTTACGAGTTGCGGATGCTCATAATGGGCTTGTTGAGCCTTCTAAACGGAGGGTCAAACCGCCCACCGTACAGGTCTGTCAGATTATGGACGACGTGGGGTCTGCCTAACTCTCTGGCTCTGACCCATCGGAATGCTCGGCGCCGAATAAAGAACCATTGCCGGCATCTGCGTTGAAACCGGAGAAAGGGTCCGGTAATATCGGTGGGAGCAGAATAAGTACCTGCAATGGTTACATAGTATCTGTATATACGAATCGCTTTGAGGCTATTCGTATATATAGATAAGACGGGAGTTCCCGCTGGATAGGCGACAATTCCATTTTCACGGCGTAGTTCTATCCAGTACGTTTTATGGATTTCAAATGGTATAATTTGATTTAGGCGCATTCTACGAATAGGCCACGGGATCCTCTCCCATTCAAATTTTTATGCCAAGACTTCGGGTTTATAAAATGAGAGGACGAATTCGTGTAACGGCGAAGAGCAGGAGTCGGGCTCACCGCGCTTGTAGTTGTTCGTCAATTGCCGAAAATTCCCCGTCTTTTCAATGCGAGTCTGGAAATCGGATTGAAAGCACCGCTCGCTCGTGGGAGATACGCGCACGACCGCCTCGGGGAGCACGTCCTTCAGCAGATTATAGGGCGCTCTTGGTTTATCCAGCGTGGTATTAGCGGGCACTGAAAGTCCGACCAAGGGCTCATCCGACTCTACAATCCCCTTCGTCTGGAAGGCTTCAATCCGTTCAAGGCGGGGACGCAGAATCGGATTTCCTGATTGGAACTGAAAGGCAACTAAAAAGAGGGCAAAGACTATACCCCAGAAAAGTAGAAAATCGCGCAGCAGTTTTTTATTGAATGACATCTTCCTATATAGGATATAGGTTCTAATAGGCGAGACCCTTAATAGGCGAGACCCTTAATAGCACGTTTAGACCGGGAACCCCCCTTTCTCTTTTTTCCGCCACCGGCGACTGGCTTTACGGGAACTGGTATGCTACGGGGAGTGGCTAGCACCGCGCGTTCTGCTGCAGTAGGCTGCGCAGGAGAACTTGCCAATGACGCCACCGTCTTTACAAAATATATTTCATATATTATTTTTGATATAACGATGACCACCGCAATCGCCGGTATAAAAATGAAATCTATCGTAAATAATGTGATATCCGAATCGGAATTTGCGGAATCCGTCACGAGTAGGCATCCTGTGACAATCATACATATCAATATAAAAAGTATGATGTATTTCATAGGGCCAAATCTGAAATTCCTCTTTAATACAATATATATGAATAAACCGATAAATGCACACATTTCCAAGATTAATACAAGTATAAGATTTTGTGAATAGGGCAGACTATCCGTGTCGGCCATTCTATGTATAGATTTGAATATTTTCTAATGAATACTGTAGAATGAACTATAATAATCTTATTGCGGAATATTTGGGAACTCTCCTTCTCGTACTCTCGGTGTTTGTCTCCGGTGGAAATGCGGCGTTTATTGGTTTTACACTCGCGGTGGTCATCTTCTTTTCTGGAAAGATGAATCCTGGTCACGTGAATCCGGCGATAAGTGTGGCGATGTATTTCAAGAAGAAGCTCACGCTGACGGAGCTCCTTTCGTTTGTTATTGCGCAGGTGCTCGGCGGCATTTCGTCCGTGTATATTTACAGAGCACTTGCGTAAAAGCGTGAACCCGTATAGAGGCATAAGGCCGAATTTACCTCTCATTATAGGATGGACTCGCGACAGATAGTATCAACATTAGCAACTAATCATGCCCTCAAGGATCTCAAGATTTTCCTAAAGAGTTTGATGCTATGGCCAAATTTACCCACCGTATATTTATACGCGGACAAACAAATCGTGGAAGCTCTTCCCTCCATCGGATACAAGGGAAAACTTTTTGTAAAAGAGGCCCTGAACAATTACAGCGGAAAGACGCGCCAAGAAATGGAACGTGTGCCCGGAGCAATATTCGGCAAATCACTCTGGTTTGAATTTCAAATGGAGAAGTTGTCTCTTCTGGAATGGGCCTTCGCGTCTGTCCCCGAGGCAACAAAGACTGGCGTATTTTACCTGGACTCCGATATCTGTTTTTTCAAGTCTGTACCCGCGGTATCGCCATCATATGATGTCGCCCTCTCTCCCCACAGAATCCGGACGCGCGATGAGGCCCTCTATGGTAAATATAACGCCGGATATCTCTGGGTTCGTACGCCAGAGGCCGTCGCTGCTTGGCGCGCCGCCTGCGCCACCTCGCGTTTTTTTGAGCAGGCGGCGCTGGAAATCTTTGATTCTGAGGAGTGGGTCTCGCGGACACATCTTTTGCCAACCGAAATGAATTATGGCTGGTGGCGAATGTTCCAGGGAGAAATTGCTCCCGCGGACCTACAGCGCGAATGGACCCTTTTCCGAAATCAGGAGCATTCTGGGATTCTGGTGGGCGGCGCGCCCCTGGCATCCGTCCATACTCACTGGACTACAGGAGATCCGATGACCCAGCGATTCAATACATTCATTATGACTATGTTGGCAAAATTGGCTCCGAGTCATCCATCCGCAAGAAAAATGCTGGCGATAGTAAGCGCAAAATAGGCGGCTAGAGTAGATGATAATGAAATGTCTCACGATTATCTAATAAACGTAGCAACCGCCTTATACATCGTTTGTTACATCCCAGAACTATATGCCAATTACAAGAATAAGAATGCGAATATATACAATCTTCCCGAAAAGGTTATCATTCTTTTAGGGACCATTTTCTCCCTTTCCTATGCCACAATTAATGAAAATCAGGCGCTAATAAGCAATTATGGACCCATTTTCGTCCTTGACCTGATTGCTTTCCTAATGCGCCTACATTATGCCAGATTGAATTGTGGTAAATCAATCCTCACATCTGTTATGATACAAACTGATTTTAGTCCTATAACTATTACTGTGATGTCCTTAGATTAATGACATCACCTAATGGAAGGCTTGCCAAGAATGGGCGGAGGTAAATTTGAATATCCGTTTAGAACCAACTAAAACTAATCCGATGAATTCTCTCTTTCCGAATTTGAATAAGAAGTTCCAAACGAGAGAATTGAATCTGCCAGAGGAGGAAAATGCCCTACTTGTCCCTCCTACAAAGGAGACACTATGTACAAACTGCGCCGCGAGCCAGGATCAGATGGAATACGATGAGTATACTGTTTGTAAATCCTGTGGAGAGGTACAGGAGCGAACTATTGATAGCGGCGCAGAATACCGATTCTTTGGTTCTGAAGACCGTGGTATGAGCGACCCATGTCGTGTAGGAGCACCCACGGACACACGATTCCCGAGCTCAACTCTGGGGACGATGATTCTTTCCCATGCCCATGGTGGAAACTCATCACAGCGAATCGCAATGGCGAGAGTCCGTCGCTATCACACCTGGAATCTGCTCCCCTACAAGGAACGGTCGCTTCTCCAGGTCTTTGAGCAGATTGCCCTCGCCGCGACGAACAATGGATTTGACCAGCGGACAATGGACCACGCGAAGGACCTCTATGTGAAGCTGGTGGAGCATTGCGACCGGCGTGGAATGTCCCGTACCTCTGTGGTGGCCAGTTGCCTCTATTCGGCTCTGAAGAAGGTGGAGCAGCCGAGAAAGCCGAAGGAGATTGCGGACATGTTCCATTTGAGTATTGCCCAATTCACGAAATCGCTGAAATATTTCCAGGAGATGCTATGTATGGCGAATCAGCGGGGACTGCTATCCTCTACGGCAGCGCCGGCTACGTATCCGAGCACAAAGGCGGCGAACTATATTTCAAAGCCTTTGAGCCGCCTTCCGATTACGCGGAAGCAATATCAGGTTCTGGAAACGGTGGCCATTCGGCTTGCGAATGATGTGGAGGGGGCGGACATCTGTCCCGAGAATATGCCTCCCTCACTCGCGGCGGGAGTTCTGGCGCTCGTTCTACAGCAGGCCGGTCTAACAGAGATTCCTACAGACCGAATTGCGAATGTCTGTGGAGTCAGCCCAGGAACGCTACAGAAGTGTATGAAGAAACTGGAGGCCGCGCTACAGGCTGAGAAAATCGGCATTCCGCCACTCGCTGAATTGCTACGCTAGATGTGTGGCCGTGGTGCCCTATAAAATAGAATGAACTTGTAGGAAATGGGGGGAACTTTTTCAGCCCCAGCGACGCCTATACAGAATAAGGAACTGCTGGATAACATCTTGCGCCAGATGTTTAGTAAGGCGGATTTTGTTGATTTATATTCACTGGCGGATCCGACAAAATGTCAAAACTATGTCATCGTTGGGGCGGCAGCGTTAGAGGACGTATTTTTCAAGCTGAAGATTTATCCTGAGAAGAAGGATGACGGTACCCTGTATTTTCAGAAAATCAGCAGTCTTCAAGGGAAATTGCCCGCGGATCTCAAGTCCATCCAGGAAAAACACTGCAGGGAGCTGGCCTTCTTCTTCGTCCGTGTCTTCCAGATTTTCGGGGCGCTTTTCCTCAGCATCTATGACAGCGAATTTCCGAAGGTGGATCCTGAGGATAGAACGAGTGGGACCACCAACCAAATCAATGCTCGCCGGCCATTCTTGAGGGCAGCGGATGTGTTTGGGGCGGCAGCGACAGCAGCGGCTAAGCCCAAAGCATCATCCTGGTTCGGATTCGGCGGAGATTTATCTAGTAACGGGTCATTTTCTCTTAAATACGGGGGCACGAACCGCACTCTACAGGCCTACCGCCACTTTTTAAATAAGTATCTGGTTGTTCCTGAACAGGGGTCCGCCGAATTCCGCTTGTCAGGAACCCCCGTGAGAATTCCCATTGATTCCCTTCCGCCTGATGGCAAGATTCCTGAAGGGGCGAATTTCAACGTAAAGGGTGTGAAATATATCTTCAAGCGGCGCAATGAAGCGGAGAAGCGTGACATTGAATATACATTGACGGCCACCCTAAAGATTAAGCAAAAATCTGATAAAGTATATGAAGTGTTATTGGATGAATTCAAATGGGATAAAGAGGCGCCGCCGACATTTTCCAGACGGACGGATATTCATACGGATGTTGATTGGAGAGACGACGGATTTGTAACGGCGGTAGGGGGAATCACCCAATTTGGCACGGTCGTGAATAATATGTTTGATGAAGTTGTTCGGGCGATGGTCATTCCTTCCGATGTTTCCACGGCGAAATATCTACGTAAATGGAATTATCTTTCAAGCAGTATAAATGATACGCAGTATATCAAGAACTCCCATGTTATTTTTAAGGGAGGGCAGGAAAATAATGTAGTTGTGAATGTTGTCTGGAAAACGAGTCTGAGAATCAATGAGAAGTCGGTCGGCGTCGAGGTACCGGCCACTCTGAACATTGAACGCCAGGGTGGCGATTCGTATATGGTTACACTGAACTTTGCCGACACCTACATACGCTCAACAGAGCTACGGGAATACCTGGATATTCCTAGCGGGCCGCAATCTATGCTATTTACGGTATATTCTGATAGAACGGTGCCGAAATCGGCGGATGATAAGACGATACCGGAATTCATTGAACAGACCTTCAAGAATACTGCGCCCGACGACGCGCGGCGCAAGGAACGTGGCTATACTTTTAAGGAGCGCCTCGGCATGTTTGAGCCCTACGATTCTACCGCGATTGAGCCCGGATTCAAAGTGAAGTCCATGTGGAAGGCGATGGTACAGAATCCCCCCATTAAGGCGCATTGTATCGCACGGGCGAGCCAACTCCTATCCACCCAGGCTCTCTATGGGAATTTCAAAGGCCCGGCATTTAGTTCTGTATGCCGCCTGAAATTCCTTCATCAAACGGATGGCTCGCTTCCTGTACCGAATCGGCCTATAACGACGTCTGCAGGAATATCGGCCCTCGCCACCCTTTTCGTTGATACTCTTCACCAGGGCTCTCCCAAACTCACGGCGGATACGGAGAAATGGAGAGGATTCAAACAGCAGATGCAGGAACTGTTTGAATTGTCGGAGCTGGATGTTCCTGCCACAAAGCAGTTCGGTGATATCAAGCAGGAGACGTTTAAGATGTGTGATGCTCCTGAAGTGGCGGATAAGCGGATTGGGCTTGCGACTGATACCGCTCAGAAGCTACATGGCGTGACCCAGAATTTAATGAGCCAACAGCGGGCCCATGTTCAGCGGGCACTTGCCCTGATTTTTGAGTTGTTTGACCAGGACGAACTCAAGACAAAGCGGAAACTCGTGTTTAATCCGCAATTATATCAACAGGGTATGCCGAGAGTACAGGAGATTTCAAACTCGGTGATTACCCTTTTAACGGAGTATTATAAGGGGTGCGAGACAACGTATCAGGAGGGCGTGAAACTTATTTATTCGGCGGGGCCTGCATCGGCCTGAAAAAATTGATACCCCGCTTGGAAACTTATGTATCAGACCAGTAGAATGAAGAAGAAGTGTGAATTGCCTGACTGTAAGAAGCGCGTAGAACTTACGACACCCGAATGCCGTTGTAAGAAATATTTCTGTTGGGCCCATCGCGGAAGTTATGATCATTCCTGTAGTTTTGACTACAGGAACGAACATACGCAGGTACTATTGAAGACGATGAGTAGTTCGGTAATTGCGGAGAAGATGCAGAAGGTATGAAGTAATAACAAATATTAGAGGTAAGTAGGAAGGAATGGGACCTGTTTTTCGTGGAGGAACTCTGACAAAAAAAGATTTATTCAAGGCGGTAAAAGGTGGAGATCGAGAGGGAGTATTTCATGTTCTTCAATCGGGCGTTGATATAGATTCAGTTGAGAATTCTACAACAAAAGCGACTGCATTAATAATCGCCACTCGGATTGAGTCTTTTGACATTGTGCAACTTTTATGTGCCGAAGGTGCCAGTTTAAATCTTAAAGATGCGGAGGGATATACTGCGCTTATGCATGCGTGCGAATTTGAAAATGAAGCCATCGTAGATGAATTATTAAGTCAGGGAGCACTTGTGAATTCAGAACCTGGTGAATATACTGCTCTAATGGTTGCCTGTACAACTGGTAATTTCGAAATTGTGGATAAATTATTAGAGGAGGGTGCTGATCCGAATGCTATATTTACTGATCAGAATATTACAGCCTTAGACATTGCTCGTGAAGAGGGCCACGATGCGATTGTAGAGTTGCTTGAATCTTTTATGGAAGAGGATAATATAGCAGCAGGTAATATAATTGCGGGAGCACCTCATATAGGGTCTCATACAATATCTTTAAATTCAGATAATGTAAATGCGATTGACCTTGACCCCTTTGTAGATGGAGAAGAACTTGTTCGCCTACATAAAAGCAATAAGGATATTTATAGAATTAATGGATTAACCGAGACATTTAGACAGGGGGGGCCAAAGAGTCCAAGAACAAGACTACCGGTAGGACCTGAAGATATAGAAAAATTTACATTGAAAATTCACAAGGGGAAAAATCACAAGGGGAAAAATCACAAGGCTAACACTCACAAGGGTGGGTACAAAAAAAGAAAGACACGAAAGGGAAGAAAGTAGTAATTCCATTAGACCCTCTTCTTCCGACACGTCCGAGCCCTTGCCGACTTTGAACAACCGCTCCGATGCGTCCGAAGCTCCTTACACAAAGAATGATAATTCGTCTTGTTCATTAATTGTAATGCCGACTCCATGGAGCATCGTATGCCCCACAGAGTTTTCATCGCCGTCTGTTTGGACGACCAATCTTTTTCACAGGAATCCCAGACCCTCTTCCATTCCGGGTAGGGTAAGACGGCGGGCAGACATTCCCAGAATTGTTCATAGAAAACCTGCCGCTTGGCCGCGGGTAACATGTTCCAGCGATTCAATTCCAGCGTATCCGCCGGATCAGTTACGGTAGGGTCTGGCGCACCGCTAATTGCCGTTCCTGAAAGGCCCCCCTTTGAAAAGGGATGATTCTCCACAACTGAAAAGAGAAATTCCCAACCCTCAAAATTCGTCTTGGTACAGCCGGCGGCGAATTTCGCAGTGTAAAGTTTTTTCACAGAAGCGAAGGGAGGATTTGTGGCAGCCGAATTTAAATTCTGATCCCGTAATTTGGAATTCACGCAATTATGAATTTTCCAGAGCCACTTTGCAATGGCGGCAGGCTCCTTTGACTTCAGGGCAGTCTCCAAAGGAATCTCCTTCATATATTCGCTCAAACTTTTCCGACAGAATTTACAGGGAAGCACGTAGGGAAGCGTCTCAAAAAAGCAGCGAATACTCGCTTTAGAGTCGGTAGCTTGAGAAAAGGTTATGAGGTGGAGAAATTTCCAACCGGATGGACCCCAGAATTTTGTGTCCATTTTTACCGGTCGTCCTTACTATAGCGTGACATATTTATTAGGGGATAATTCACTATAAGTGTATTATATCCGAATAATAGTTAGACTCCTCTAACATATCTAATCCTTGCGGCGCGTCGTGCGGCGCTTCACACGGCGGCTCTTCGTCTTGCGCGCGGCTTTGCGAGTCGATCTCTTAGCCATCTTGTTATACTTATACACAATATTTAATCACCGGAGCCCTTCAAAACTTTCCGAAAGCATCAAAGTTCAGCGGCGCCAAAAATGGACGCACAGGCGTTGAAGGCGACTCTTCCGCCTTACACTTCACGATCGGCTTGGGGCAGGTCTGTCTCGGGCAGTCGGGGCATGCCGGGCATACTGTCGGAGGGGCGCATTTCACCTCGGGGCATCGGGGACGAGGGCAGGCGGGGCACTCGCCGCAATCCTTGCCACAGCTGGAATTATCCACAATAATCGGCTCGGGGGTGGGCACCGAGCTCTTCAGGACATACTGGGAAAGGTCGGGCGTAGGCGGGCACTGCGTCTTTAGCATATATCCTGTCATATCCGGGCAAGTCGCGGGAGGAGGAATGGAACTCTTGAGGATGTATTTGCTCATATCCGAGATGGGCGGGCACGAAAGCTTACCGCAGGAAAGGCAGGCTACAGGTACAGCCACATCATGAAATCCCTCGGACATTCTGGGAAATACCATGTAGGCAAGAACCAGCCCTACAATAATTCCCACAACAATCAATACTATTGGATTTTTTCCATAAGGGATTCGCATAGCGGCTTCTCTATCAATATATTTCAATTAAATTCAGAGGAGAGGGTCGTTAGGGTCTCCATCCAGACCATGTGGGAGGCGGGCAGCCACATAATTCGGGAACACTTGTATCGTATATTGTTTCAAGACGGGCGCACACCATCTTCGCATATCCGCGGTAAGAGAAATTAGGCTCAACATCATTGGGATCTGCCAGGCACCCGAACTCATAAGGAGTGAGACCCCGTTTAGAAATCTGCTGGCAGATTTGATTGGAGCGGTCCTTCCAGTCCAGGGTGGCAGGTTTATTGCCCATGAGGGAATGGATTACAGAACCGAACATACCACTGCTTGTGCCGCTACCGCTCATGCCGCTTCCGCTCATGCCGCTTCCGCTCATGCCGCTTCCACCGTTGGCTGTCCCATACGTACTCCCTGAATCCGCGAATTGTACCGCCTGCGTCCCTCCAAGCAAGCCATTTGAAACTGCCTGGGCTGTCGCCGCCGCTATAGCACGCTCGGACTCACTCTTTTTACCGAGCTTTACAGTTACATCATATGATATATCCTTAAAAAGAGAAGGGGCGTAGCGTTCAAGTAACTCTTGGGCGAGTTTGGCACCAGATATATCTCCCGCGAAATAGGCGGGGAAGAGATTCGCAAGACCCGCATTCGCACCTACCGAGCTCAGCAGATGGGGTAGAGGACTTCTCTGGTTGGAATTCGCGTTACTCGGATCTATGAAGGGCAAAAAGGATTTGTAGTCGGAGACTGTTATGGGAATATTGGATTCGGTCAATGAACCATTCTGTACTTGGGTCACCAAGTCAGAAACCTTGTTCAATATATAGTTGAGCGTGTCAATTCTCTTCAAGGTTATCGGCGACGTTGCTCCACTTGATTGTAGCTGTGTTATGAAGGCGGCGATGCTTGTTTGTAGATTTGTGAGTTGTACAAGGGTTATGTTGGACGCTTTAGAGCCTGAGCCTGAGCCTGAGCCAGGAGTGGGTAGAGAACCGGTGGTAGGAAATGATCCAGACCCAGACCCTGATCCAGAACCGGATCCAGACCCTGATCCAGAACCAGACCCAGAACCAGAACCGGATCCAGAACCTGATCCAGAACCGGATCCAGAACCGGATCCAGAACCAGAACCAGAGCCGGATCCAGAACCAGAACCGAACCAAGAATCGGACCCAGACCCAGACCCAGACCCAGACCCAGACCCATCAAACCCCTCTACCGGCCCAGGGAATGCCGCATTCGCCGACAATCTCCACTTCTTCTGTAAATACCCTAAATTCGCATTAATTCCATTCAAATCGCCGAGTGTCAATGAACTTTCTACCCCAGGATTACGATTCATAACAGAAATCTCGTCCTCAAGGCGCCGTAGATCCGAACGAGCCGTTTCCATAGGAAGCTGTACCGTCGGGTCACCCGAATCTTTCAGGCCAGGCGCCTCATTTGTCAGAAATCCCTTTAGAGTTTCCAATGAATTCGCCAAAGACTTCATGGCCGCCTTTTTCATTTGCGGATCCTCGTACGGGTATGAATTCACAGAGGCGGTTTGGCCGGGAGGGGGGGACAATTCGGCATCAGAAGGCGGAGCATAAGGTTTCGGATCACTGTTCCCTATCGGCTTCGGCTGTAATTCTATTTTCGGAATATTTAGCATCGGATCCCCCTTTGATTGAAAGGCCTCCACCGCCTGAGCCTCATACCAAAGTATAATTCCTATAAGTAATAATACTAAAAAGAAGAGTTCTCTCTTCATCTTTCTAGTGTTATGTGTGATTTTACTAGTCTATTTAATTCTTTCTGCGTGTCTTTCTGCTCATCTTTCTGCGCGTCTTTCTGCTCATCTTTCTGCCCTTCTTACGACGTCCTCCCATCATTGTTGTTGTAGGCGCAGAATTCATTAAAGGCTTTGACAAAAGAGCGGTTCCTGCCGGAACAGTTTTCTTTAGAGAGGGAGTGCTGTTCACTCGCGCACTATTATTTGTACGTCCCATATTGCTATTTGAAGCAGAGTTTGTAGAAACATTTAATTCTGAGTTCATCCCAGCACTCACAGTAGGAGATATTCCAAGACCGGACTTTATCGTATTTAAAAAGCTCATTCTAATAATATCCCATAATTTATTTTGAACGCGCCCCCTGTTTCCGTTTAGAACGCCGTGTTTTACGACGCTTTCCTCCCATCTGGGTTAATGTGGCAGGTACCGCGGTAGGTACCAGAGTAGGTATCGCCGAAACAGAGATTACCGTATTAGACAGTTTTCCCGCAATCTTATCAAATCCATTCTTAACGAGAGTCTCCAGCTCGGCGAGGCGCTGTAGGATAGCGCTATTATCTACTGCACCAGTCAAAGGAGGCTGCGTAGCATACGGATTCGTTGTCGTTGTTATTACAGGGGGCTGAATCGCCCCCATTTGTTGAAGAGCCTCCGTATTGGAAGGTGTCGTTGGTTGAGCATCCGTCTGCGCCTGTAAAAGCGCCGCCATCCTACTTAGGGAGCATCTTCTTCAAGCCAATGCTGAATAACAAGAAAGTCCTCTGCCAAATCCAAACAGAACTCTTTTCCATAGGTGTGATGCGATTGTTGGTTAATATACAGAATCTTTGTCGGGTCATCTTCTGTACCCCTCAGTGTATAAATCCATTTCAACGATTCATAATAGAATACCTGGATATCAGCATAGCCACTTCTACATAGAACATTCACGCCGGGGGCACCACGAGGGCCAAGCGTATGAATGGGGGAAATGTTGAGCGTCTGTTCAAATTCGGCAGGACCTTTCGCCGGATTTCCGAATTCATCATATTCATATGCGGTCAGAGGGAGGCCGGGATTTGATGCAGTCTTCAGTAAATCAACATAGGGTGTTTCAGCATAGACCATGCTAAACAGGAATCCATGCGGATTACGGGAAATCAGATTTCCTACCAGAAGACCTCCCGCCGAGCGCCCAAAGAGGCATGTATTTGTTGCGCCAGTCCCTGTTATATCCTGTAGGTGCCGACAACACGCCTCAACATCTTGAACGGCGTCGGCCTTATGGCCAAGGCGCCCCAAATCTGCCCACATCTCGTTGCCATCGCCCCCTCCTCGCACAAACAGAAGGGCAACCGCCCATCCCGCCCGAAGCCAGGGAATCCAGCGTACCGTATTTAGGGTGGTCGCGGTACCATAGGCCCCATAGGCGACCAGCATGAGCCCCTTTGCCTTCGTGGAAGCCTTGTCTTTTAGAAGCGCCCATCGCACCAGAATTCCATCAGCGGAAATGGATTTCCCAATATGGACTTGAGCATAGGTTGGCACTTTACGGTTAACATCAATGATTTCGGAATTACATAGAATGGAGTATATACCTGTAACCGGGCTGCGTATCCATAAAGGTATAGAGGTTGTTACTTCCTCCCTCCAAAGAGGCCACGTTGAATAGGGGAGCACTTCAAAGAGTCCCCTGTAAAGTTGCTTGGGCTCAACTGTCTCGGAGAGTCGCCAGATGGTCCGTATCCCGTACGACTTCGTGACAAGGATTTGTAGAATGGCCGAACAGAATTCAATCCCATCCGCCTTAATATCGGCATTCAGAATCCAGTTGGCCCCAAAGAGGGTCCAGGGGGCGTCAAAGGAACCGATGCGGGCAAAATAGATGGGGGTCGCTGTTTTTGTTTGTTTGAAGCCTACAGGGTAGAAGCATATCGCCTTCTCGCCTATCCGTCGGCAAATGCCTTCCCCATCAATCACCGCCAGTGTCTGCCGACCCGCTGCATCTCCTATCAGAAAAAGACACCGATTTTCACCCCGTATTAGGCTTAATTTCACGCTAGGATCGGTCTCTTCATAGATAATCTTCCTGCCATGCCCATCCGATAAAGAAAGACTTATCAGCCGTGTATATTGGAGATGCCGGTCTCCTTCCAAATAATAGACTCGGTCGCCCTGAATTGCCACGAAGGGCCCGCCTCCATGCGGATGGGTCCATTGCTTTGAGGCCGTCTTCACATGGAGCCTGTAATCATATGGCTCTACCGTATCCACTGTATATGCTACCGTGAATGCCCCATCATCGCTAACATCAATACTGGTCGCGGTTGTCCAGGCCCCATGTTTGGGGGGCGATCTCCAACGAATTAGTCTGTCATCGGATATGTCGGTCTCTATAAGAACGCGGACATCTCCTTCAGAAGGAATCTGAATTGTTTCAATGTTTCGGTATTTGGAAAGTACCTTCTGAAATTCCGCCTGTTTCTCATTCAGCTCCCTTTTCGTTCCGGAATCGGAGACCGTGCGCTTAAAAAGGGCATTTTCTACTCGTATCGCCTGTTTCGTTCGTGGAGTTAAGCGTTCAGTCCAAGCGAATGGATCCGTCCATTCTAAAAATTTGGCCGACATTTGACCTAAACCGCTAACCTAAACTATACATAGATGTCTTTCCTTATTACTATTATCGCGTCCAAATCAAATGTCTATGGGATTTCAAAGGATGTGGAAGTGATTACCAAAGCCCTGGGGAAGAATGGATTTACCATACGCCATTGTGACCCTCTGGAACCCCCCGCCTACACCGATTTAGCGATTCATCTGGAAATCCCCATTTTAGGATGGGCTTGTTGGGCGACCACAAATATTCTGGTCGTCAATCCCGAATGGTTTGTCCTGGATGCCTGGAGACCCTATCTGGATCGCTTTGACCACATCATCGTGAAGGACCGTGTAACCGAGATGAATTTCATTGGTCTGGTCGGCACGGAGAAAGTGCGGCGAATTCTGTGGGCGATGCCTCCCGCGGTAGCGCCTGTGCGCGTAAGCCCCAAAGGCGAATTTCTGTGGGTTCTTGGTGCCTCCAAAAATAAGAGAGCCTATGTGCCGACCCTGCTGGGAGCCTGGAAGCCCACCTATCCGAACCTCTATATCACGACCGTGACCCCTCTTGACTTGTCTGGGATAAATGTGCCCCAGAATGTATTTGTACATGTGGGCGATATCTCGGCAGAGGACCGTGCCAAAATGGTGATTGAGTATCGGGGGCACATTTGTTGCTCCCAGGCTGAGGGATTCGGTTACACGGCCGCGGAAGCCGTCGCGTCAGGTGCCTTCCTCATTCTGAATTCTCTGCCGACTTATGTTGATACCTATCGGTATTTGACCCATCAGTATTTGACATCCGTCGTGTTCCTTCCTTCCAATATAGAGCGGTCCTATTATGATATGGGCGCTCCTGTGGAAGACCTACAGAATACACTTGATAGAGCGATGGCAGCATTTGCGAGCTGGACTCCCACCATTCCTAAAAAGGAGCTTGAAACCAACTGGAACATTTTTGTGAGAAAGTTGAGTACTCTAATCACACCTTATTCAGAGAAAAAACGCCCCGCGTCCTTGAGATTCCTCCCTCCCAAGCTGGACACTGAATTATGCCAGCCAATTTCAGTGGTCACCCTCATTTATAATCGGAAGAAGTTCTTTGACTTGGCCTGCCATTCCATGATGATAACCGACTATCCGAAGAACAAGATTGAGTGGGTTATTGTGGATGATTCGGATGATCCGATGGAGCAGAATTCCGACCGAATTGTTCAAGTGGGAGAGGTCGCGGCCCCTTTGAAAATTGTCTATGTCCCGCTACGAAAGAAGACGCCGGTATCCGAGAAGAGAAATCTGGGTATCGCTGCTGCCACTAACGAAATTATTCTATGTATGGACGATGATGACCATTACCCTGAGACAAGTTTCCGCAGACGTGTGGCGTGGCTGACCCTTCATCCTTGGAAACCTCGGGTTGTTGCTGCAACCACAATTGCCTGTTACGATCTTCTAAAGGGTATCAGTGCGATAAATGTTCCGCCTCTAGATTTGCCCGTTTCGCAGAGAATTTCGGAGGCGACTCTTACGTTCTACAAGAAATTCTGGGAGGAGAAGAAATTCCCGAAGAATGTAGTGGTAGGAGAGGGCGAGGAATTCCTCCACGAGCGTGAAGCCGATTTCCTGGAAATTCCGCCCCAGCAGATCATCGTCGCCTTCAGTCACGGAAAAAATGTGAGTAGTCGCCGCGTACCGTCGGACCCTGACGCCAAACCGAGCTGTTTCTGGGGATTCCCGAAGGAATTCTTGAAGTTCGTTCATGGTCTCGCGGGTGTTACGATTACGACGGGCCCAGCTATGGCCGTTTAGGCTCAGAGCACTGGTCTAAATCTATCGCCAGATTACATATAATGACCGACAGTAATCCCTGTATAATTTGTCTTATAGACGATTCTACAGAGACTATAATATTTCAAGGAAATTGCGAGTGTAACCCGAGAATTCACCCCCCATGTTTAAACCAATGGTTTGAAAAAAACCAAAAATCGTGCCCTATTTGTAGAAAACTACTTATCGCTAACGCGGCAAATGAAAATCCCTACAGCAATTATCAGTTTAATTCCCGGGCATTATGTCTGCTTTTTTACGGCGGTTGCCTATGTGTATTGGCGGTCAGTTTTCCAATTATATTATTCTTTCATCAGATCTAACTCGTTACAGTTAGATGGCGCCAAGACACCGGAAAGAGCGGCTCAATACACTGTGATACCGCCTCAGCGAAATCGCGAATCTCCTTTTGGGCGCTCGGGTCCAGGCGGAGATTACAAAGGCGTGCATAGGCGGCCAGCGAACCCGTCTCAATGAATTCCGTGTACATGCCCTGGGGTAACACGGCACGGGCAATCTCGGGGGCGACCTTTGCGACCAGTAGTGACTCGTATGCCGTCAGAGAATTTTCTACGACCTTCTTGTAAAGCTCACAGAACTCTTCGTTATGCTGAATGATTTCGTCTTTTGAACCCTGTTTCAGGTTCGGATTGCGCTCCCTCAGTTCGGTAGGAATCCACACCTCGGGCTTGTCATCTACATACCGGCGACTGATTTCATTACGCGCGAATCCGACCGTATGGCGGAACCATTCACGCGCCACGAAGATTGGCATCTTGAGACGGAATCGGAGTTGCGGGTGGAAGAAGGGACTGGTGTGCTCATGCGTTGCCAGATACCGAATCAGCCCCTCATCTTTGGCGACAAACTCTGTAGATTCCTTATTGAAAGAGACTCGGGCGGCATTGACGACGGTCAGATCCGACCCGAAGGACTCCATAATCTCTACGAAGCCAGCATTCCCAATGTGAAACTTCATTCTTATTCTATAAAAAGTTATGTGCCTGGGGCGCTTAAATTTTTATACTGCGGTGATATTTACATGCGGTTATTAGGCATATTTACATTATTATTCATATTCTTATTTAGAGATGCGTTCTGGAAACCATCCAGATTGTTAATGATAGGAATATAATCAACATAATAAAGGACAATGCCAAACACCAGAGCATGCACGAATACCGCGACGACGGATGTCTGGCACGACATGAATACCTTCTTTCCAACCGGCGGGAGAGTCAAAAGAAGACCGGGAGACAGAAGAATAAAAAGAACGATTTCGCGAATCATCTATTCTACCAGGAGGGCCTATTATTTAGGACGAGCAAGTCAGGCAGCCCTCGCCACGATCAACCGCTTCCTTATTCTTCAGAACTTCTTCATCATACTCCTTCGCCAGGCGATTCAGCTTCTCCGCGCGCGTTTCTACTGGGACCACCGCCTCATCATCGCTGGCCACCTCAGCCTCAGCATCACTTTCATTATCCAGGGGATTTTCGCCCTGGATGGTAGAACCCTGAACCGCCGCCAGAAGTCGGGGATCCACTGTGAATTTCTGCGCCACCACCGGCGCCTTCGTACGGAGATAATAGCAACCCGTCTTGAGACCCTTCTTCCAGGCGTAGAAGTGCATGGACGTCAGCTTAGAATTCGTCGGCTCGGCCACGAAGAGATTGAGACTCTGTGACTGGCACAGGAAGGCCCCACGCGCCGCCGCCATATCAATCAGCAGCTTCTGCGGGAGTTCCCAGGACGTCTTATACTTGGCGCGCACAGCCTCGGGAATCTCCTCAATCGCCTGAACGCTGCCATTCAGCACAATAATCTTCTGCTTCATATCGTCGTTCCACAGACCGAGCGACATGAGCTCCTTCATCAGATGCTTATTCACCACGATGAACTCTCCCGCCAGAGTACGGCGAGTGTAGAGATTTGACGTGAAAGGCTCAAAACACTCATTGTAGCCGAGAATCTGGGAAGTGCTCGCCGTCGGCATCGGAGCGAGAAGAAGGGAATTCCGCACACCCGCCTTGACCTTGGTACGGAGACCGTCCCAGTCTAGGGGCGACATCGGGGTCACACCCCACATATCGGGCTGGAGGATTCCCTGGGAAATCGGGGAACCTGCGAATGTGTCGTAGGCTCCCTCCTCCTTCGCAATCTCGGCGCTCTCATCCGCGGCCGCGTAATACATATGCTCAAAGATGAGCTGATTGAGGGTCTGCGCCTCCTCTGACTCCCAAGCGAGGCCGAGCTCGGCGAATAAGTCCGCGAGACCCTGGACACCGACGCCAATGGGGCGATGGCGCATATTAGAGCGCTTGGTCTCGGGCGTTGGATAGAAGTTGATGTCAATCACGCGATTCAGATTACGTACAACCGTGCGCACCGTGTCCTTCATGGCATCGAAGTCAAATGCCCCGTCCTTGATAAAGGCCGGCAGGGCGAGGGAAGCCAGATTACAGACCGCCGTCTCATCAGGGGCAGAATACTCAATGATTTCCGTACAGAGATTGGAGGACTTGATTGTCCCCAGATTCTTCTGATTGGACTTCTCATTGGCGGCGTCCTTGTAGAGAAGATAGGGCGTACCGGTCTCCATCTGCGTCTCCAGAATCTGAAACCAGAGCTTGCGCGCCGACATGGTCTTTCGGGCGAGTCCCTTGGCCTCATAGGACTCATAGAGGGTGTTGAAGGCCTCACCATAGACGTCGGCGAGACCGGGCGCCTCGTCGGGGCAGAAGAGCGACCACTCGCCATCGGCCTCCACGCGCTTCATGAAGAGGTCGGGG
>Ga0114951_10002502_pt1 | contig 20693 bp, 35 predicted proteins | sample AM7aDNAmetaG_FD_88677 | JGI IMG/M metagenome (GOLD analysis project Ga0114951, IMG submission 88677) | Freshwater microbial communities from Finland to study Microbial Dark Matter (Phase II) - AM7a DNA metaG | ecosystem: Environmental > Aquatic > Freshwater > Lake | place: Finland: Lake Alinen... | reverse complement strand
GAACCTTCATATACAATTACACTTTTTGATGCATATCCAATTTCCGTTAATCAATTAGATTTGGACTGGTCATCAGATAATTACCATAAATTGACTGTAGTATTTGCATACACATACTGGAAAGAAATTGTGCCTACAGTAACAGTTGTACAACTATAACACTTTGGCAATATTATATTATTTTAGATTTATTTTTTGGTGGTTTTATTGTGTGTTGTTTTGAATGCGATCTATTATCTTTACCTTTACCAATATAGTAAGGAGTGCCATCCTCTCTAAGATAGGCATAGACATAAAAAATTAATTTGGGTACATAAATAGACATAGCTGACATTCCTTTATAATGTCAGAGTATGTGCAGACTGCAATCTGGTGACATACACTTATTTATAATAATTTTATAATAATTTAACAATTGAGGTTATAATGTTACCACAAATAGATTGTCCTGTATATGAATTAAACTTACCGCTATCAAAAAAACACATCAAATTTAGGCCGTTTCGAGTTAAAGAACAAAGAAATTTGTTAATGGCTATGGAATCAGACGACAAAGAAACAATTGAAAAAAATGTCAAACAAGTGTTACAAAATTGTACAATAACAGAAAATATTGATATTGATTCATTACCAATCATTGATGTTGAATATTACTTTTTAAATCTACGTGCCAGATCAGTTGGTGAAATAGTAGACAATAAGTATCGTTGTGAAAATGAAGTTGACAATAAAGTTTGTAATACTTTAATGAATGTATCTTTTAATCTTTTGGATATCAAAGTAGAAAAGAATGAAGATATTAAGGATATTATTCAACTGACAGATAAAGTTTCTATAAAATTAAATTATCCAAAGTTTTCTATTATTAGGAAATCAGGAAAGTTCAATACCAAATCAGACATGGCATTTAATCTGATTATAGAAAGTATTGATTATATTTACGACGGTGAACAATTTCATTATGCAAAGGAATCAACAGTTACAGAATTAACAGATTTTATTGATTCATTGAATACCGAACAGTTCAAAAAGATTGAAGATTTCTTTGAAAAATTACCAACTCTTTCTAAACGTGCCGAAGTTAAATGTAAAAAGTGTGAATTTGAACACGTAATCTTTGCGGAGGGACTTGAAAGTTTTTTCGTTTAGTGATGCGGCATGATAACTTGAGAAATTATTATAAAACCAATTTCTCAATGATGCAGCATCACAAATATAGTTTGAATGAATTGGAATCTATGATACCGTGGGAGAGAGAAATTTATGTTGCTATGTTAATTCAATATGTAGAAGAACAAAATGAAAAACTAAAGCAAAAATAAATGGCTAATCCAAAAAACAAACAAATCGTATCAAATGAAATGGAGTCTACAACGACCAACATTATGGGAATGTTTTCTCCAGAAAAAATATCTGGTAGTTTATCTAAAGAAAAACAATCTCCTGTTGAATCTAAATTTTCTGATTACTTTGGTCAGAAGACAAAAAAAGAATCACCTGTTTCCGATGATAAAAACTTCTTCACAACAGTTACATTAGACACCACACAGAATGTTCGTGTTGGTGATAATGTAGCTACAGTTGCTACAAAAATATATGGATTGTTTGATAAAAATGAAAAAGAAAATACTAAAAGATTTGAATTAGATAGGAATTTTGAAAAAGAACGTTCACAAGAAACAAAAAGACAATATCAAGATATAATTGGTTCTTTTGACGACAAAACAGAAACGAAATCTATAAAACCTGAAACCAAACAAACTAAAAAGTATTCTAGTACAAATTCAAAAGTACCTAAAGTAACTGATAAGGGTGCAGGAAAAAAAGGATTTGCAAAGAAAGCAGCTATTGTTGGTGGAGGTATAGCTGCTGGTGTAGGTATAGGTTCTATGATTCCATCAGGAGAACCAAACTCTTCGGGAAAACCATCTGGAACTACTCCAGAATCTAATCCACCAACAACAACACAAGTACCAAAATTATCATCAATGCCATCTTCAACAAAAGATGATTTGAAAACAAAAATATCAGGAAGAGAATCCGATAACTCTTATAATATAATGAATCGTGTTGCAGGTGAAACCGAATCAAATATAGTGACTGTTGGAAACAAAGATATTAATGGAAAAAGTTATCAAAAGAATCTTACAGATTTAACAATTGATGAGGTTATTTCCTTATCAGAAAAAAGATCGGCACATTTTAAACAGAGTGGTGCAGGGGCCGCGGCAGGAAAGTATCAATTCATGCCTGGTACTTTACGAGACATGGGATTAAAAGCATTTGGTAAAGAGTTTGGAAAAGAAAAATTCTCAGAAGAAAATCAAGAATTATTAATGAATGCTATGGTTGATACTGAATCTGATAGTTTAAAAAGAGCAGGTATACCTGTTACAGATGCTAGTCTATATATGGCTCATTTCCTTGGAACTGGAAAAGGAATAGAAACAGTCAAAGCAATACTAAATGCAAACGATGATGTGAAAATGGGGAGTTTAATGAGTTCTCCACAAAAAAGAGCAAATGCAAGTATTGCTTCACAGACGGTAGGTGAATATAAATCTAGTTTAAAAAAGGGTGGTTTTAATTTTGAAGAAGTAGATGTTAACTCGGTTGCAAGTACACCGTCAGCAACACTAGCAGGATCGGGAACAATTACAAGTGGTTTCGGTTCACGGACATTAAACGGAAAACAAGAAGATCATCCTGGTATTGATATTGCTGCACCTAAAGGCACACAAGTCAATGCAACCGCAGATGGAACTGTATTATTGGCTAGTGATACAGGTAATGGATATGGATCACATATACAGATTGATCATGGTGACGGTATTGTTACAATATATGGACACTTATCTGCTATAGGTGTTAAGGCTGGTGATACTGTAAAGGCTGGTCAAAAAATAGGTGAAGTTGGTAGCACAGGGAAAAGTACCGGTAACCATTTACATTATCAAATCAACAAAAATGGTAAAGCCCAGAACCCAGATAACATTAAATTATCAAATATTAGTCCTGTCGGCCCGGCTGGACAAATGTCTGAAGTTGCTACAGCAGACTCAGGAAGCAGAGTTTCATCTGCATCAAATGAAAATCGTGATTTGATCAAAAAACCAAAACTAGTTTCGATGAATAATCCTACAAATAATGTAGTTGGATCCCAGGCTAAACCTCAAACATTAACTGCTGGATCACTTTCTGATCACCCTTTGATTCCTAAATTTGTAATGCCAGTCACAACTATAACGAGTTAATAAATGAAAATTCTTAAAAAATATGTTGTCAGAATAGATTCTCAAAAAATAGAAAATTTTTCTTCCAATTTAAAATCATATTATCGTAATTCCGATTGGACAACCATTGGAAGCTATGATGGCAACAAATCACCAGAAGGTTTCAAAAAAGTTCAAGGATTATTTGCTGATGATGCTCATTTTAATGCAATTTACGCTGCAGGTGATCCTTATGATAATCAATACGTAACCTTTGAAGATCCAAAAACTAAAAAATCAGTAGTTGTTTTTTCAAAAGAAAATGAAACAAAAATAAAGAATTATAAATCTTATGTTTCTGTATTTGAAAAGAAAGGTTTTAAAAAATTACCAAGTGGTGAATATTTTAGTAAAAAACCTAGCAAACCAATTGATCAAATAGAAATTACGAATCCTGTAAAATATATGCAGGATCAAGGATGGATTGTACAATTTGTTGATGATATCCACGAAACGATAAAAGAATTAAATGAAAACAATTTAGAATGGAATGGTGAGAATATAGAATATTCTTTAGTATCACCCGTACGTGATAAACCAGAACTTGATAAACCAGAAACCAAATCATCACCTGTTGTTCCTGAGATCGGTGTACCAGAACTTGATAAACCAGAAAAAGAAAAAACAAAAGAAAAAAAATCAAAATCTAAACTAAAACCTATTAATAAAGAAAAACCAGAAAAATCAAACATTGATAAAATTGTAAGAAATCTAACAAAGCAAAATAAAAGTAAATATCATTCCGCTGGAATGTCATTTAGTGAAGATTTAAAAACAATAAGTAGAAGTCTTTTATCAAAAGCATTTGGTATTGATAACACAAAAATCACTGAGAAAATTAATGATAGTGAAGAAGATGAATCATCTAATGATAAAAATCCATTAATAACAAACATATCCACAAAAAAAGCAACGAGAGTTACAAAAGGTGATGCTGTTGCTAATGTGTTATCTAAAATGTACGGCGCTTTATTAAAAGAATCAGAAGATCGTAAAAAAAGAGATGAATTAACTAGAAACTTTAAAAAAGAAAAAGAGGAAGAACAAAAACGTTTTCTGGAAGAATTAGTTGATAAATTACGTGGTAAAAAAGAATCATCAAAAACAGCAAAGAAGGAAGAACCAAAACAAGAAGAATCAGGCGGTAGTTTGCTTGGGGGAATAATTGCTTCTATTGTCGAAATCGTTGGTGATATTTTAGGTGCATTGGATCTTAAATCAATAGCAGGAAAATTGGCCAAAGGTTTAGCTTCACTTTCTAGAATGGCAATGTCCGCAGCAAGATCATCTATTCCATTTTTAAGAGGAATGGGTGCGGCTATTTCTACTTCTGCTTTAGGAGCATTAGGTACCATTGCTGGAGTAGGTGTTGGTGCATATCTATCTTTAAAAGAAAATGAAGAAGCGAGAAATGACCCAAATCATCCTTTACATGATTTAATTATTCAGGGTGATAAGAAGAGAGAAGAAAGAGGTGCAAATAGAAGAAATGCTATACGGGGTCAAGCACAGGCTGCTGAGAATTCAGCTAAAAAACAACAAGAAGAAAAAAATAATTCTCCAAATAAACCAATTACTCCAGAAATGCACGCCAAAAAACTACAAGAGAGTGATGATAAACGTGCGGCTGCTTTAATTAATCCTGCTGCGGGAGAAACTCTTCCTTCACCGTCTGAATTTAGTAAGATGAATGAAAGTGTATCAGGAAAAGAAAATAAATCTGCTGTTACATCAACACCTGCACCTAAAGAAGAACCAAAAGCAAAAACAGAAACGGCTCAACAAATTGGTGATACAGCATTAAAAGAAGGTAATCGAGAATTTACTAACGCTGAGGCAACAAAATATGCAGCGGCTGAGAATCTCAAAGAAGCTGATAAAGTTGCGAGTGGTAAAAATACAACAGTCACCCATGCTGATACTGGCGACAAGATTGATAAAAAAGATTCTAGTGGTAATGTTATTATGGATAGTGACAGTGATATACCCGTATTAACACCTGTATCAGAGAAATCCAAAGAAGTTCCATCTGCTGATCCTGTATCCGATACATCTACAGATAAAAGACTACAATCTTCATCTGCCGAGTTAGATAATAAAGAAAAACAATTATCAGGAACAACAAATCTTCTTGTAAATAGTCCAAGCACTAATATTATTAATAGCGGTGGTGGTGGAAGAGTTATTATTGAACAACTAACTGGCGTTAGAACTAATGACTCTACATTGAAAAAAATACATATGCAGAATTATCGTTCAATATAAAACAGACAAAAGAAAACCCGGACGTACTTTATGCAGAGGTCCGGGCCGTGTTTACTTATTTATTATAACTTAAAATTAATCTTCGTTAGCTAAGTTTTTAAAATAATCTAAAGAATCATCATCTTCATCAATACTTGGTTCTTTCACAGCAGGCTTTTTAAATTCAGCCAATTTCGTTTGTTCAACGGTTGTACGTGGTGCTTCACCGTTAAGACCAAGAACTTTATCAAGACGCTGCTTCAATAAATCAAAATCTCTAAACTCAGAATCCGCAATCAATTCTTTCAATGCGAATTCTGTTTTCCAAATCTGTTCAAGTTTGTCATCGTTAGTAGACAATGCAGACTGTGATTCAAATTCAGACTTATCATAATTTTGATAACCTTCAACTTTACGAATCTTTAATTTAAAATTAGCACCTTTCCATAAATCAAATGGATTGATGGCCGTTTCATCTTCAAATGCTGGATTCATTGCTTCGGTAATCTTATCAAAGATTTTCTTACCAAACTTAAACAACTTGATCTGACCTTCATTCTCTGGATGCTTAGGATCAGATACAATATAAACGTTAGCAATATAGTTTAACTTACGCTTTTGTTTACGAACAACATCTTTGTTAGCCTCAATACCAGAGTTCCAAAGTGAAGAATTATATTCACAAACTGGACATGGTTTGTTTTTGGTAGTCAAACAATTATCGATGAGCCAACCACCAGGACCCTGAAAACCATGTGAGAATACTTTGACCCACGGTAGTGAATCTTCACCATCTTTTTCTGATGAAGGCAGAAAACGGATAATGGCTAAACCATTACCAGCCTTGTCCACTTCTGGACGCCAGAAATTATCACGGTCAGAAGAACCTTCAGACTTTTCATTAAGTGCTTGGATTGCTTGGGATAGTTTTTCTAAGTTGCCAGATTGGCGTTTGAGATTTGCGAATGACATAATTTATTTCCTTTCGTATAGACGGAGTATATTTTTTATTAAACGGATTGTCCACTAACTACTCATAATCAACTTCTATAATAACATAGATTATTGTCTATGTCAATATATTTATAATACTTTTTTTGGTATAAATAGATGTAGGTCACGATGCTTGTAACATATAGTTGTATGAAAAATATATTAAACGGAACTCAAAATTACCATAAAGGTTGGACAATTAAAAGAAAAGATTAAATATATTGTTTTAATATATTAATTGTTTCTGGCCAAGAGTGGTGCCAAATTGCAATTCCACCTGCTTTTCTCCAATCATCAATTACTGATTCTGTATCATCAATAATAATACGTTCTGGTGTTGCATATTTGTATTTTAAATCTTTACCAGGAACAAAGATTGGATTGAACGTGATACCATGAGTATGTAACCAAATCATTTTTTGTTTGGAGATGGCATCGTATCTTTCTTGATTTGCAGTTGAAGAAAGAATTTGTGTTGGTACAGAACATTTACGAAGAAACTCAATTCCCATCATAGCACCAGGCATCATATCTAATGTTGCAAACTGATTTGTCTTAATAAATTCATCAAAGAAATGATTAAACTTTTTCTTACCTTCCGCTTCTCTTGGTTCCATACGATACATTTCTTTGTATCGTTTTACAAAGTCAGCAATCACACCGTCCATATCTAACCATATGCACTCGATCTTTGGTTTATTCATATTCTTCCAGTTTTTCTTTTAAAATATTTTTAAATTTAAGTTTATCGAATACAATGAATGGTGTATATTTCTCAAACTTCAGTTTCCAATTTGGCCAAACAACATCATCTTGAATTCTTTGCCAATGTCCATCTACAAAATTAGTAAAAGAATTCATTACAATCAACGTTTCAATATTGACACAATCAGACATAACTTCCAATAATAATGCTGGATGCTGCCCACGATCCACTCTGAATATTTCTTCAGATTTGATACCGTACTTATCAAACAAATACAAAATATCTTTCTCAAATGCGTATGTCAATGACTGATTAATTTTCCGCCACTTGTTATATATATGTTCCCCATCGGCACCTATCATTTCACCTACCCAAGTACTATTACCATAAACAAAATTAGAAATCAAATAGTCTTTAAGTTCTAATATATTAAATTTACGTGATAAACGATAAAACGAATACTTGTCTTTTCTTTTTAGAAAAGCATCTTTTGTTATATTTGTTTTACCGTTATATTTTATAAAATCGTAACTTTTTGAAGTGAAATGTAGTTTAAGACCATGGTACAATGAAAAGGCTTCAAAACCAGTATTTTCTTTAAGTTCAGTCATAATATGTTATAGATAAGTGTGTATCGTCGGTGTTCAGACCGCATACACTCTAATATTGTAAAGGAATATCAGCATGATTATATATACAATCTATAAAATAGTTAATAAGATAAACAATAAAGGTCTTAAATTGGGAGCCTAGAAACTTTTTTGAGTTGATTATTTTTTTCAGCCTGTTCTCTAATTTTTGATTTTAGTGAAGATGAAATTAATGTGGAAGCAACTTCAACTTCCAAAGAAGTTTTTTTGCAGTGCAATAAAATTGCATCCAAATAATCGCATCGCTCATCGATGGCCATCTGTTCAACCATCAAACTGAATTGGGTTATTTCATCACGAGTTGGCATTGTATATCCTGTGTTGTTAATCGTCGGGATTTTCACCCGACTGAAAAACCATATTAAAACTTATATTTGATACCAGCAGTAATAACGTTGCCGTTAAATTGAGTAACACCAGATGCAACCATTTGATAAGCGTAGTCTACAGTGCCTGCCCAATTCTCATTGAATGGTACAGTAACTCCAAGACCAACGGTTGCTGCTGATCCGCTTGTTGCACTTTGGTTATTCAAATATGCGTAACCAACTTTACCTGCAACTACAAATTTTTCTGTAGTGTATACATCATATGAACCAACAAGAGTCCAACGATTTTGAGTTGATCCATTCAACCATGCTTGGCCATAACCACCTTCAACACCAAACTTACCGAATTTCTCACCGACAGTTACACCAGCAAGACCGCCAGATGTGCTACCGGAAATTCCACCGCCATTAACACCAAGTTCAACAGCAGATGCATTAAATGCTGCCAATAGTGTTGCAATCAAAAGTACTTTCTTCATGTATAAAACTCCTATAGTTAATAAAGTGATAATTTATTTAAGGAAAATTATCAAAACCTTAACGAATTACTTCGTTTCTGAAATACCAACTGATTGAATTATAAGGACAGTTGGTGAAACCCCACTGAGATTAAGCCGCTAGGCGATTATCTACAGAAAATGCGTTATCGTTTGCATTTACGTTTTTTTGCGCTATTTTACGTGAGTGCTTCACGATTCTCCGGTATCATTGTTCCGTCAGTCGATACGACATTATTCAGGCCCATTATAAAGTATATTAATATGCAGTTTTCCCAGTTCAGACTTTAGAGTGTCTTATCGGGTCAATATACTTTATGGTGGACCTGGGGAGCAGTCACCTCCCGTCCTGTCCGTCACTACTATACCTTCAACGAATTCTATTGTACTGCATTAGTTTTTTTATTACCCTTCAAAGATTTTTTCAATACCTTTAACCAAAATCTCTTTTCTCTTTCAGCGTTATGTTCAACACACGCTTTATATAGTTTCTTCATAAGTTTTCTCATTTTCATATTATACTCTCTTTATATATCATTTGTCAAGTGGTAAGATGCTCTGTATGTCGATAGGAGAGCGTTCTTCTACTACAGCATAGTCTTTATTGACTGCGTAATAATAATGCGTTACAGAGTCTACAATGACGATCTTCCAGTAAGCAGTTGGAACTGGAATACTACCCATTTTTTCATCACTATCATACACCGCAATCGTGATAATGTACATGTCAGATTTAGTTTTGTTAAATGATGATCTCACACTCTCCTCAAGAACCTTCCAACTAACTCGATTGAGCATTGGCCGCTGCGGGGACATATTAGACATTAAGAATGTTTCATGCATCTCTTTGTCATTTGATGCATCTGCTGCAGGAGCCATGTGGCCACGATCATAGCCAGTATTTGAATAATCCGTAGTGTTTGGGTGTTTACCGATTCTGTCATCTGGGTGAAAATCATTAGTTCTTTTAACTGAACCAATACCGACGTGTTTTAAATGTTCTGCAACAAGAATAACTCTATTATGCTCTTTATCAAATAAAGACACATAAAAAGAATTACAAAGTTCTACTGTATTCTTAACTTCAATTGGTTTAGATTCTGGATATAAATCAACACAGCCTGAAGCCAATACTGAATTACATACAAATAGTAACGCTAATAATAGTTTTTTCATTTTTGTTTCCTGTAAAAATTAATTGCTTCAACCAAACCAACAATATGATCTGACACCCTTTCTTTGAAAATAAGTGGTGGTGAATCTGCTACAGCCATAATAATAACTAAATCATCAATTGGAGTTCCTATCATTTCTTCATAACAAAGTGAATAAGCACAACATTGCCAAAAATAATCTAGAATATCTTCACGATTCTTTGGTCTACTGGAAGTCTTAAAGTCTATAACAGATAGTACACCTTCATATTCTGCTATACAATCAACTCGACCAGCTACACCTAATTGTTTAGACCATAATGCCTTTTCTTGATAGTGAATATTATTTATATTGTTCAAATATGGTTTTATACTAAGGAAGAACTCAACGGCATCAGGCATAATACCATTCATATAATGCAATTCATTATTCAAATATTTTTCACAAATTGTATGAACATTAGTTCCACGACTAGATGCTTTTCTTGATATCTTATCAGCTTCTACTTCACCCACTCGTCTGCGCCATTCCATAATGGATTGTTTCTTCTGAGCACCCAACACCGTGGTGACTGAGGGTAATTTTGTTCCATCTTCTAATACGTAAAAACGTTTACCATCGGGAAATGTTGTTGATTGTATATCTGCAATATTTTTGGGTGTACAGTAATTAAAAGTTTTCATAGTCCTAATTTTTCACATGCTATAATAAAGTTTTTTGTAAATGACGATCTCACGATGTCATTTGTTGTAAATTGAATCATGTCAAATTCATCCATTTCTGTTGCTACTGCAAATAGATCATGAAAACCAGACTGATCGTTTTTTGATTTAATTAAATCATTTTGTGAAAAGTCACCAGACAAAATTAGTTTTGATCTAGTTCCTGTTCTAGATAAAATAGTTCTATCTTCGTGCCATGTTGCAGATTGAAATTCATCAAAGAAAATAATTGAATCGTTAAATGTGGTTCCTCGTAGATAACTCGTAGAGAGAAATTCAATATAACCTTGCTCTTTCAGTCTATCGTATGCATCAGATCGACCAAAAAGATCGGCGCAAATCTGCTTATATGGTTCTTCGTAAATAGCATTTTTTTCTTCTAAGGACCCTGGCAAAAATCCAGAATCTCTAGATGGTACGGAACTTCTGATGATTACAAGTTTTTTAAATGGGTTGCCTTTATCCAAAACTTCTTCCAGTGCTTTGTAAAGTGCTATAAAACTTTTACCAGTTCCAGCAGAACCGTAAAGCATGAATGCGTAGGAACCTTTATCATACGCATCAAAGAAGATTTTTTGATTTTCTGTGAGCGGTTCGAATGTCTTCAAATGATCCAATTTAATCTTGAGAGAATTTCCCATATTCTGAGAAGTGTGTTTCTCTGTTTGTGGTTTTTCTAAGTCTATTGATGATTCAGACTCTTGCGTTTTTATTTGTTTTTGAACTCTTTGTGTTTTTTGATAGGACTGATCCGGGTGATCGTGAAACTTTTTTGATCGAGTAACCATTAATACCGCCTTTTTCGAGTTTGGAATCTTTTGACATTTTCTCTCTATCAACTCTATTTATCAAAAGATATGGTAGTTTGTTCATCACCATTCTCTGGGTTGCTTGGTTTTATGCCCTTTCATTGTATTGCCGGGTATGCTTTCACGCATACGTTGAATCACTCCAGTTTCAAAAGCTGCGTGTGGTTGTCCGATACCAGGAACACTCATACGCATACCATCGCCTAGTACAGGAATGTTACCTGCTGAATGATATACCTCTAAGTTTGGATTATCTTCTAGAAATTTATCCAATACTGTATAACTCATTCTATATTCTAAAACTTGACCCGTTTCTTTATTACGCATATCATACGATGGCATTATCACTCCTAATTTGATACCATGTAGGTATCTTTCGAGAATTAATTTTACCTGACCAATTAGCCAGATGTTGTTTATTTAGATTGTAGTAATTGCGATATGAAGAAAGTGAATCATTAGAAATGATAACGTCTTTAGGCATGGCTGGTGTGGGTTCTGTAAATTCAGTATGTGGAATATTATCTGGAACAACCTCCCATAACATTTGTATCAATCCTTCACGTTCTGCTTTATGTATTTTACCATAACGATATGTATACTCTTTGCACAATTCAACGAGCAAATTAGACAACCACATATAGTTGTAAATTGACTGTCTAACCCATACCGCTGATGGATGATTAATGTGTGTGGCAGAATAAAGAACTTTTTCACGAAAATCTGTTAATTCCCAGACTTTGACATTACGAAACCGAGCAGGGAAAGAACCATTAACGCAACGTTTTTGAATCACTTCTTTGCCATCAAGAACACGGTGAGCGGTAGAAAGAAGTTGTGCGTATTCAATAATTTGTTTAATGACATGTTTATTCATGTGTTCTATAGCACAAATTTTAGGATCGTGATTTGTGTAAAATATATTCATAATAAAACCTCATAATGTATCATATATTAATCATTAAGTCACTCTATTGTATCATATATGATACTTTAAAGTCAATATGTCCAACCCTTACAAAATCCTAATTTATGTAGTTTACCAAGTGCTTTCTCACAACGATCACCAATATCTGTGCGGTGATGTTCATCATTACCGAATTTAACTTTGTCAACTTGTTTGTATGCTTTATCTTTGGCTTCTGATACAGAATCACCAACACCAGTACAAACGATGATATATGAACCTGCTGTACCCCATTCAGGTACATTCTCAACCATCTTACCGTCCATCATCTTAATTGTTTTAGACAATTTCATTTCACATGGATGTAGATGTTTGTAGTCAGCACCATCAGCCAATACAGGGAAATCTAAGTATGATTGTTCATCAAATTTATTAAAAGGAAAGTCTGAGTTAGCCATTACAACACCAACACAAGTCTTTTCTTCTATTTCTAAAGTATTTTTACCTTTAACACAATCTAACATCCACTCAACAGGACATTCATTTTTGTGTAATGGTTGTTGAATATTCCACATTGGATAACCAGGTCGTGCAGTCCATTCCATTGGATAGGGTACACCTGTCTTTTCGTCTACGATTACATTCATATCTAGCATACCAACGTAACCAATCTTGTGCAGTGTTTCTTCCATTGGCTTCATCAATATATCAGCCAATTTTGATTCTCTTGTGTAACGAATAACAGTACCCATTTCACCCGTATTAACACCAAGATCATTATTCATGTGTTTCTTGAATTCAAACCCTTCTGCCCAAAAAGGCATCCAGCCTGCGGGACCAAATATACCTGTTACAGCAATCTCGATGCCTTTTCTGAATTCTTGTAGAATAAATTGTGAAGAACTTTTAGAAGATTCTTTTTGTTTTGTTAGAAAACCAATCATATCTGCTTCATCTTTTGCTACATATGATAACGCTTTGTTTTCTTCTGCACCAATTGGTTTAGATACCCAACGACCACCGTTTTGTTTGACGTAATTGATAGCAGCGTCATATGTACTAAAAGGATATGATGGAATGATCTCTCCACCAAACTCTTCGATTACTTTTTGACCATACATACGGTCAAGTTCTAATTTAGCAGCACGTTTACCTGGACCAAATACTGGATAACCTTTTTTAATAAAATCATCGATTTCATCCATAAACTCAAGATTATCAGCCGAAAAAATAAGATCGGCCACTTTCATATAAGGACGCCAGTTGGATACTTTATCCACTAGTCCCTCACCGATGTGAGCCGATCTTGAACCTTTTGTGTACCATTTAACAGTATGACCAGCAGCAATACTGCGTAAACAAAAGTCTAAACATAGTGCGCTTGGATCTATTACTAAAACTAACATATTATTTCCTAGAGTGAATGATCTACCCTAGTATTTATTAACATTCAATTACTAGCATTCCATAGTATTTTGGTAAATGTTTTGTTGATCCTTCAGGATTTTTATACAAACCTTGATGCTCTTTTTGTAAACCATAATATCTTGGTGAATTTTTTGCAGCTTCTAGTTTTTCTTTCTCTGTTAAATCAGATAAAGGTTCACGGAGATCATCTAAAGATTTATCTTCTGGAACTTTAGCAAAAAAATTATCATCTTCACCCCAAAAATTATCATCTTCAACACCATCATCATCATTTTCATGAATCAAAATGTTATCAAAATGGAATCCAGAACCTTTTAAAAACAATTCAAATTCACTAACAATATCATCCAATTGAACAGCCTCAAACTCAACTGTTCTTTTAGTTTTATTCCAATCACTTTCATCTTGAACCATAAACGTAAATTTCATTTCAATTCCTATTTAAGTAGTTGTTTTCAATGCCTTAACTTTCTTGGCAATGTCTTCTGATGTTACAGTTTGCATTGCAAATTGCTTGAACATATCATAACTCTCTTTAACGATAAGTGTGTTGTTTTTAGCAACATCACCCGATTCTTGAAAGAAGAGTTGACAACCACCAACTTTAAGTGGTTTGATTTGAGTCACTACTTCCATATTGATTAAGATTTGAAAATCTTCATTTTTACCATTGATGACAAGCACTTCTGTAACTTCGACTAGTAACATTTTTAACTCCTTTTAGTGATAAAATTTAAAATAAAAAACCAAACCAGCTAAAGTAACTGGCAAAATAACAACAAATAACAAACCCAACTTCATAACTTCATCGTGATAATATTCTTTCTCAAGTTTAATCATTTCACGCTGACCTAAGATCATGTCATTACACTCTGATTCACCTCCCATCATCATAACAGTTTTTTCGGATTCTTTCAAGCGTCTACACGCAGAAATATAATGTATAATACTAATCATTTTAAAATCCTCATCGTTTAATTAAATACTTAAAAATGGTGTAAATTGCATAGCAACTACGTGCATGTTAATTTTTGTGTCGGAGTCTAATTTATAACCAAAATTAATCTCAATAAATCGTTTACTTGTAAAGAAAAATTGTGCTTTGTACCACCAACCAATTTGACCTTTAGAATTGATGCATTTCCAAAAACTAGCATTATTTTTACCTGTGTTCCAAAGTGCTGTATTATCATTTTGTGTGATATAAGTCATGCCTGTAGAATCGTATCCTAATGCTTGTCCGAAGCCGTATGCAGGATTCCGACATAACCAATTGACATAACAAAAATAACGTAACCACCAACTAGAGTCATAGTCTGTTTGTGTTTTACCTGTTTTAGGCCAGCCGGTATAATCACCGTACCAAAACTCATCAAGCGGTGCATCAAATGACTGAAACCAATAGAGTGGTTTGATTAAAAATGCTCGTGGTTTGCCTGGAAATTCCGATGGAAATCCCGTAACTGAACTCTCCTCAGCCATTCTAACAAACAAACATATGATAGGTGAAAATAGTACCGTAACGACATTAATGACTAGAAGAAATAAAATTTTAGGTATCCATAAAATTATTGATAGTATAAATTTTAACGTATTAATCATTTTTTATTCCTTTTTCATCTCTATCATTCTCCGTCCAACCTACAGTTTGTTCGAAACTTTTCTCTTGCATAGTCTTTTCGCCATACTTACGTGGATTCATGCACATTAAACAATCGGGGTTGCCACAATTCATCACATGATGTTTGGCAAATTTATGAGGTTTCTTAACTTCTACACCGTGTGATTTGGCTATTCGAACTTGTTTATCAATATGGTTTTGTGTTTTTTGCATCTTTTTAGATACATATTCTTTCATATCAGTATCAGCCATTATTCTAATTCCCCTTTTAATCTAAGAAGTCTAACTTTATCATCGGGTACCGCAAATATTCTAGCACGAAATTTAGTGGTATTATTAATAGGATCTTCAGTTTTAGTAAACTCAATGCAGTTTTTAATCTGCATTTCATAAACAAGCAATTCTAACAATCTATTCTTGATCCATTGTTTGTCTATTGTTTTATCAAGTAATTCATAATCCGATAATTCTAAAGAAACAATAAATGGTACACCTCTAATTGATTCATCTGAATGCATGTTAATAGTTTGTGTTCCACTAAAATGTTTAGGTAAGTTATCCATACCGTTGTTTAGTAATTCATCATACATATAATCATATTCATGCAGTTGTCCCATAATTAGTCCCATAATCCGGAATAGTAGGTCCCGAAAAGCCTAAAACCATTCTGTATACGTTTCTCTACAACTTTCATACTTTCATAGTCACACTTGTATGTATGATTAGGACCATCAACCATACGAAATAATTTAGCTTCAGCTTCAGGTACTTCATTACCTTCTTTGTCTAAAGGTAACCAAACAGTATCACGGTCACCTGATCTGAATTTATCTTCCCATGAGTCATCGATTTTGCATTCAAAAGCAAAGATAATTTCGTCCATTACCCATTCCCAACGTTTGAAATGATTACTGTCGATGTCCCATTCATTTTCTTTTGGTTCTGCATTAGTAGAACGCAATTCTTCTGGTACATCCTCATCATCAACAAAAGGAGAACCGTGTTTAGATTCTTTTAATTGTTTCAACATGGGAAGAATGATGTATGAAAGGGTATGATCCATAGACCATGTGTCCCAACGATCAATCTTTACTTTGATTGTGCGTTTGCGTTTGGATTGAATCCAAAGACACAATTTCATTAACCATGAATCTTGTTTTTCACCACCCGCTAACCATTCACCAAAATTGTCAACCCAATTAGCAGTGTGTTCAAAACCATGTTTATCTCTTTCTTTCTTGGCCCAAAAGCAAAGTGTCTCGGCGATCTGGAATGGACCAATAAAATTTTTATATTTCCCAATATGTACACGCATTATAATCTCATTTCACAATTATCAAAATTCTATTTTACTTTACCTGAGATCAAACTTTAAATCAAGCAAATCATATTGTAATGTTTCAACTATTGCATCTAATCTATTCAAATAATCCAAAGCAGACGCATCTTCAATTTCCATTTTAATGACATCAATGAATTCTTTTTGAATTCTGTCAAGATAATCGATTATCACAAAATCATTCATGTTGTTTTTGTATTGTTCGTTCATTCTTCAACTCCGAAATCTTTCATAATCCAATCAGCACAATCTTTGGCGAGAGCACCATCACCCGGTAATCCTGCACACTTAGCGGCCATTTCCATACAAATGTCAGCACATTCACGGACAATCAACTCAGCAAACTTCTGGTTATATTTGGCCATGTCACAAGTACCATTTGGACGATTCTGTACAGCAGACACAGCCTGTTCAGCAAGTTGATTGATTCTTTCGTTCATATCACATCTTCATAAGAAAGTAAAAGAAAAGTAAAAGACAAATAGGCATTACAATGAAAATACCAAAATTTTGTACAATTTCATTCATAATATATTAAACCTCAAAATATTGTAATTTAAAATCATCCGCTTGTGTTTCGTAATGAATATAACCACGAGGATTACAAACAAGACGAGTATCACCAATCATGTAATCAAAACAGTGATGAGTATGACCATGAGTCCAGGCCTTGATTTGTGGTCGATCTAAAATAAACTGTGATAAATCAGAACTGTAACCACCATTCATAAGTGTATCATGTTCATACTGTGGTTTTGTACTCAACTTACTTGGTGCATGATGACCAACAACAACAAACTTGTCATTATGTCTATTATCTACTACTGTCATGATATAGTCGAGCATCTTTTCGTGTTCAAGTACAGCATCATCTACAGAAAATTTAGAAGGACGTTCCTTGAATTTAACAGTACCATCTTCGGCAATTGTTTTGTATGATATCATGGAATTACTGTTCTTGATTATACGAAAATCATTCATCATAGAACTAACGTGAGTTAGTGTTGATATATCACCACCATTCATATCAGTCCACAATGTACCGCCAATGAAAGTTACATCATCAAGTACAAATGTTTCTTTTTCCAATACATGAAAGTTTGGAAGGTGAGCAACAGCATCTTTAAGTAATTTATTTGTTTCACTAATATCTCCATTGTAGGATTCGTGATTACCTGATATCATAATCACATGAGGGAATTCTGAAGAACAACGACCAAAGAAATCTCGGAAACGTTTACCCATATGAGAATCGGCAAAAGGTAATTCTCTAGCCACACAAATATCACCGGAAAGAATCAACACATCGGCGTTTTCTGTATTTTCTAAAATTAAATCACCAAATTCGAGGTGGAGTCACTAAAGGTCGGAGGCTAATGCAATAAACAAGCCTCCGACACCATTTTCCTTATGTTTCATAATTAAATATCCAAAAAGTTATTCGTCTTATAATTATAACATTTTCTAGGCACCAAATCAAGGGAAATATTGAAGACTGTTGTTTTTATACAACATATCTTTTTAATTCTTGTTTAATAGAATCAACGGATACGTGCTTTTTATCTTTTAAGTATATAGACTTAGGACCATATACTAAAACGTCTCCAAGGCCCGTTTGAAGGCGATAAAAGGGCTTATTTTTGGTATCAGTTTCTTTACTTTTACAATCCCAGGATGACAATAGACCACACCAAAAGAAAGTTTCTCTAATTTCATCAGATACCAATTTACGAAAATATGCGGCATTCATTTTTTACCCTCTCACTCTGTTACACTAATATCATGGCCAAGTACGGTGTTTTTCTGCAATGTGTTCAATTCCATCATAATCACGAATAATCCATTCCACATCAGAAGGAATTTCAACAATTTTTAAAGTAGCATATCCTCCAAATGAGTCTTCACCCATTTCTTCTACAACTTGAACAAGAACAGGATCATCACGTTCTAAATCACGGCATGAAAAATAGTTTTCATCATCAATTTCATCAATATAAAAATCAACATTTCCATAATCAGAAACATTTTCAATCAATCGGATACCTTTAATTTTTGCATACCGACGCATTGCATCATCGGATAAACCAAAACCACCCCAATCAACATTAATCACAATACGCTGCATTTTCTCATTCCTCAAGGATAATTTTTCCAATACCTACATAATCTTCAAGTGCGTGTTTTAAATTCTTTTCTGTTGCTTTAGGTGGATTAAAGATATAGTCTAGATGATCTGGTACACCTTTGTCACTTAACATTTCATTTAAGTATAACACAGCATCGAGACCATTGTCAAATGATTTCGCACGAATGTTGTTAAAAAGATACGGTTTTGCTATATAACGCATTAAATTACCTCCGCTTTCTTTAATTTATTTGTGTCACCATCAAAATACAAACGTAAATTAGCAATTCCTGCAAGCCACGGCATTCCGTTTTCGTCTATTCGGTATTGTTTATAATGGTCATGCTTAGGCTCTGGCTTGATGCGGTATTCAAAATCAAAAGCCCAGGCAGGGTCAAGCGTATCGCTCCAACTTCCATCAATTCTTTTAAGTTGAATTGTTTTACCTTCAGCCCATGCCACGATACATTCATAATGTTTATGTTTCATTTTATATTTCCTAATAATTACTAGATTCAAAATAGTTAATCAATTTTTCATCAATGGGTTCTTTTTCCTTAGACAATAATTCAATAATTTGGCTAAGTGTTTGGTAGTCTTTATAATTACTACGCTCGGATAATTCTTTTAAATTATCAATCATATCTAAAACAGCATTTTTCATCTTGAAGCACACCATATAAAAAATGTAAAAGGTAATATAACAGTAAACAACAATAAAATAAACCAAACAATATAAAATGGATTTACCTTAATCATTACATCACCAATTACCACTGAACAGATTTAACTGAATCCCAACGGAAAGAACGCCAATCTTTTGCATCAATATCATAAACGGGAACAACATCATCGTTAACAGTTCGTATTGTAACATTTGAGGTATTCGCACTTTCTGATACAACTTTAATAGGAATCAAATCTTCTTGAAGTGTACAATTCATTATACGTTCGGATCCATCTTTCTTAGTAAAAGTAACAACAACAACGTGTTGTTTTAACATTGTTTTCAACATTTTTTTATCATCATCTGTTTCAAACAAATTTGATTCTTTTATATCAACTTTAAATGGCATTGTTCTTCTCCTTGAGTTTGGCCTCGATGATTGGAGCAAAGTGCAAGTCGTAATCCCTCTGCCTTATACAAGTAATTGGTACTTCCTCTGCTGCGGAAAGAATCTCATCATCCGTCAGCCCGACCCACGGCTTGGGTGGTGCGGTGTAGAGTGGTTTCCGTCCTTCGCCAGCAGTTTTGTAAATCGTCCCGCACCCGACAGAATCAAAGTGTTTACGAATCTCGTCAATCTTTACCCACCCTTCAACTGCGTTCCAATATTCAAACGGCTCAGGCTCATAATCCAGTCCCAACTCACGAGCGTTATCGGCTTTCTTGTCTAACGGGTGCTCAGGCTGTGCGAGTGCTTGGCGTAGTGCATCAATAGCCTCTGAAACATCTTCAGCGTCAAATGTGTTGTACGGGTTCTCATCGTAATCATAATCAACATCACAAGTAAGCAACGCATCCAACGCCATCTCTGCTGCTTTGCGTAGGTCAGTCATGCTTGCTCTCCTGTAGCTTTGGCAATTGCGGCTTTTGCGTCATCCCACAAATTTGAATAACTTGCAACATGACCATTATCAGCTGCTTCACATAAATTTTGTAACACCTCAAGCAACGCCTTATTCACCTCATGCAAGCGGCGTAGTTCGGATGCGGATTGCTTGTGATAAAGACCTGAGTGATATTTTTCAAGATCCTCAGCCAATCTCAAAGCTTCTGGTTGTTTACTCATTTCTCATCTCCTAAATCGTAAAGTTTTGTCCATGTTCCGTCAGCACGATCAGGATCGGTAGTCACAGTATTATCCTTGTACACCCACGCAACAGGCTCCATCT
>Ga0114951_10002500_pt1 | contig 20704 bp, 18 predicted proteins | sample AM7aDNAmetaG_FD_88677 | JGI IMG/M metagenome (GOLD analysis project Ga0114951, IMG submission 88677) | Freshwater microbial communities from Finland to study Microbial Dark Matter (Phase II) - AM7a DNA metaG | ecosystem: Environmental > Aquatic > Freshwater > Lake | place: Finland: Lake Alinen... | reverse complement strand
TGTGAAATGCGATGGCTTTTTTGTTGATTTTTTCTCATTTTTGTTTGTGTTTTTCATAGCTTTGATATTACATCAAAGCGTTCGGATTCAAAACAGAATTTGCTAACAATTTGGAAAGGAGGTGAGAAATGGTTAAAAATAGGATTGAGTTGATTCAGAAAGGCTTGCCAGGCATTATTGAACGGTGGTTGCAGCAAAGAAATTTACTAAAACCAAATGAAAAGATTCAAGTTCAAATAACTGTGCTACCTACTGACTTCCCTCGGGTAAAAGTCTCTGTGGTGAATAGGGAAAGTTTACGAGCCCATCCCAAGAAAAGAACCGACCCTTGTCTTACGGCTGAAGATTGGGAAAAAATACTTACTCATCCTTGGAGGAATAAGGACGACCGATTAGCTTTGGCTATGCTGAAAGAAAAGGGTAGCGGTTATCTCACTGACGAAGAATTGTCACAAAGACTTGATAGGCAGTCTATGTTTATCAATGATGGCCACATTACTAATCAGTTAAAGAGGCTAGGATTAGGTGATTTGCGCCTCTTAAGGCATACTGGTTTAGGTTGTGCCCTTTTTAGAATGGTTTAATTTAATCCCCGATCAGATTCGTCTGCTCGGGGCTTTTTTTATTCGTCATTGCGAGCGAAGCGAAGCAATCTCAACCTTTGTTTGATTATCCGAGTCTGGGATTGCCGCGTCGCCTACTGGCTCCTCGCAATGACGGAGTCACTCTTTAATTTTTGGGGGAAATAAGCTAAACTAATTAAATAATATGGCTATAGAAACTAAACAATCAATAGTTATTTCTTTGGGCGGTTCGTTGGTTGCGCCGGGCGAGATTGATTTGGGTTTTCTGAAAAACTTTAAGCACACCCTGCAACAGCATTTGGGTGCAAACAGGTTTTTTGTTTTGGTTGGCGGGGGAAAAGTTTGCAGAGTATATCAAAATGCTTTGCTGGAATTTGGCGCGAAAGAAAACAGCAGGGATTGGATGGGAATAAATATTTCCAAACTTAACGCGGAAATTGTGAAACAAATGTTTAATGGAAATGTGTATCCAAAAATTATTTCTGATCCAAACGTAAAAGTAAAAACTAATAAAGATATTATTGTGGGAGCCGGATGGAAGCCCGGATGGTCAACCGATTATGATGCGGTTTTAATTGCAAAAAATCACAATGTAAAAACAATAATTAATCTTACAAACGTTGATTATGTTTATGATAAAAATCCGAATGAGTTTTCCGACGCAAAATATTTGGAAAATGTTGATTGGAAAAGCTTTCAGCGCATTGTGGGCGACGAATGGAAGCCCGGCTTGTCTATGCCATTTGACCCGCGAGCTTCAAAATTGGCGGCTAAATTAAAATTGAAAGTTATAATGATTAACGGAAAAAATATTGAACGGCTCGAAGATTTTTTAAATAATAAACCGTTTATTGGGACAATTATTCAATGATTCGCAAAAAAATAAACGTACTATAAATCTAACAGGTGTTAAAATTGAGGTACGCTACTTTTTATGATAAAAGAAGAAATTAAAAAAATAATTCAAAAAACTATTAAAGACTCGGCGCAAAATGCTTCTGATTTTTCGGTTGAAATTCCTGATGATAAAAAACATGGAGATTATTCTACGAACGTTGCATTGGTTTTGTCTAAAAAAATAGGAAAAAATCCCCGCGAGCTGGCCGAAGAAATAAAAAATAAAATAAATAATAATTTATTTTCCAAAATAGAAGTTGCCGGACCTGGATTTATTAATTTTTTTATTAATGACAAGGTTTTTATAGATAACTTAAAAAGCATAGATAAAAATTATGGGAAAGGAGTAGAGCTGAAAAACAAAAAAATAATTATTGATTACACAGACCCGAATCCTTTTAAAGAATTTCACATTGGGCATTTGGTTCCAAACGCAATTGGCGAATCTTTGTCGCGGATTTTTGAATTTGAAGGCGCTAAAGTTAAAAGAGTTTGTTATCAGGGGGATGTTGGAATGCATGTGGCAAAAGCAATTTGGGGTAGGATACGCTTTCCTGTAAAAAACTGGGGCGATGCTTATGCTTTTGGCTCGGCGGCTTTTGAGGGGCATTCTGAAAATCATCCAGATGCGAAAAAAGAAATAACAGAACTTAATAAAAAAATATATTCTCGGTTAGACAAAGAAATAAACAAACTTTATGATGAAGGAAAAAAAGACAGCTTAAAACATTTTGACGAGCTTTATAAAAAGCTCGGTACAAAGTTTGATTATTTCATTTTTGAGAGCGAGGTTTCGGATTTGGGAAAAAAGATTGTTGAAGATGGATTTAAAAAAGGAGTTTTTGAAAAAGGTGAAAATGGAGCGGTTATTTTTAAAGGAGAAAAATATGGGCTTCACACAAGGGTGTTTATAAATTCCGAAGGCTTGCCGACTTACGAGGCAAAAGATTTGGGATTGGCAAAAAACAAATATAAAAAGTACGCTTACGACAAATCTTTTGTTGTAACCGGAAACGAAATAAACGAATATTTTAAAGTTATGCTTTGCGCAATGAGCCAGATATTTCCCGAACTTGCCGCAAAAACAAAACATATAGGTCACGGAATGCTACGATTGCCCGAAGGCAAAATGTCTTCCCGAACCGGAAAGGTTATAACCGGCGAATCGCTAATAGAAAAAGTTGAGGAAATGGTTGGGCAAAAAATCAAAGACAGAAGTTTGTCCGAAAAAGAGAAAAAAGAAATTTCGGAAGCTGTTGCAATCGGGGCAATCAGATATTCAATTTTAAAGCAGTCAATCGGCAGTGATATTATTTATGACTTTGACAAATCAATTTCATTTGAAGGAGATTCGGGGCCGTATCTGCAATATTCTTATACAAGAGCAAAATCTGTTTTAAAAAAAGCAAAACAAGAAAAAATAAAATCGAGTTTTGCTAAACCTCCAGTTGAGGTTTATGAACTGGAGAAGAAACTTTTTCACTTCCCTGAAATTGTTTTACAGGCAGAAAGAGAATACGAGCCACACTTTTTGGTTTCGTATCTTACGGAACTTGCAAGCATATTTAATGCGTATTACGCCAAAAATAAAATTGCAGATAAAGTTGACGAATATTCTCCATACAAGGTTGCGCTTACGAAAGCTTTTACTGTTGTTATGAAAAACGGATTGTGGATGTTGGGAATAAAAACATTAGAAAAAATGTAATGAAATTAAAAAATAAATATTATATAATGCGCCACGGACAGGCAAAGTCAAACGTAAGGGCTATTTGTTCATGTCGGCCGGAAAAATTTAAAAATCCGCTTACAAAAAAAGGGAAAGAAGTTGTTAAGGAATCTGCGGAAAAACTTAAAGATAAAAATATCGATTTAATTTTTGCATCCCCCCTTTTAAGAGCTCAACAAACCGCAGAAATTGTCTGCAAAGTTTTAAAAATAAAAAACAGAATTAAATCAGATAAAAGGTTGCGAGAAATGGGATTTGGTATTTTTAATGGAAAAAATCTTGAAGGAATGTGGAAATATTTTAAGGGAGAGCAAGAGCGCGTCAAAAAAGGTCCGCCAAAAGGAGAATCATATAAAGAAATTTTAGACAGAATGATGAGCTGCTTAAAAGATATGGAAAATAAATATAAAAATAAAACTATTCTGCTTGTTAGCCACGAAGGTCCCCTGTTCCTGCTACAAGGAAAAGTTATGAATCTTTCCTTAAAACAAACAATTAAACAATTCCCTTTAGAAAAAAGAATCCACAAAGGAGAAATAAGAGAACTTAACTGACAATTATCAATTTTCTATCAGGTTATCACATGATGACCTGAAATAATAAAAAATCAAAATCAAAATCAATATGCCATATAAGTTTTCGGAGGAAGAAAAAAAGATACAACAATTTTGGGAGAAGAAAAAGATTTTTAAGAAATCTTTGGAGCAAACCAAAAAGGGGAAAGCTTTTGTGTTTTATGATGGTCCTCCTTTTGCAACCGGAACTCCGCATTATGGGCATTTATTGCAAAGTGTTGTTAAAGATGCAATTCCCCGTTATAAGACAATGCAAGGTTTTTATGTTGAAAGGCAGTGGGGCTGGGATTGCCATGGTTTGCCCATTGAAAATATTGTTGAAAAAGAACTCGGGACAAAAGGAAAAAAAGAAATTGTGGCAATGGGTGTTAAAAAATTTAACGACTTGTGTCGCGATCAAATTTTTACATTTATACATGAGTGGGAAACAATAATTCCGCGTTTTGGAAGGTGGGCAGATATGACGCATCCGTATCGAACAATGGATTTTGATTATATGCAAGCAGAATGGTGGGCATTTAAAGAATTATACAAGAAAGGATTTATTTATAAAGACTACAGATCAATGCACATTTGTCCAAGATGCGAAACAACATTAAGCCATGGCGAAGTTGCCGAAGGATATAAAGATATAAAAGATTTATCAGCCACAGTAAAATTCAAAGTAAAAAATCCAAAAAAATATGATTTGCCGGAAAATACATATTTGCTTGCCTGGACTACAACTCCATGGACTTTGCCGGGGAATGTGGCTTTGGCGGTTGGAGAAAATATTAACTATGACATGCTTAGTATCGAAGACAGCGGGCCGGACGGAGAGGGCTATATGTATGTGATTCTATCTACAGAAAGAGCGGAAAAAATGATTCCGATGAAATATGGTTCTTATGATATATGCGAAGAATTTATTGGAAAAGATTTGGTTGGTATAGAATACGAGCCGTTGTTTGATTATTATTCTAAAAATGAAAATTTAAAAAATAAGGAAAACGGGTGGAGAGTTTATGCTGCTGATTTTGTGAATACGGAAGACGGAACTGGCATTGTGCATATTGCTCCTGCTTTTGGCGCGGATGATATGGCGCTTGGAAAAAAAGAAAATTTGCCGTTTGTTCAGCATGTAAAGATGGACGGAACATTTAAAGGAGAGATGGGAGAATTATCAGGATTAGATTTGAAACCCCGCGCGAAAGATAAGTCCGAAGAAATTCGTGAGGCGGATTTAACAATTGTAAAATATCTGGAACAAAAAGGATTGTTGTTCGCTTCTGAAAAATATACTCACTCTTACCCGCACTGCTGGAGATGCGATACTGCTTTGCTAAATTATGCCACTAGTTCATGGTTTGTTGCTGTTGAAAAAATAAAACCGACTTTGTTGAAGACCGCAAAAAAAATAAACTGGGTGCCTTCGCACATAAAAGAAGGAAGATTTGGGCAATGGCTGGCAGGGGCTCGTGACTGGTCAATTTCTCGTCAGCGTTTTTGGGCAAACACAATTCCTGTTTGGAGATGTGAAAAATGTAAGAAAGAATCTGTGTTTGCGTCTGCCGATGAATTGGAGAAAGCCAGTGGAACAAAAGTTACAGATTTGCACAAGGATGTGGTTGATGAAGTTATTTTTGAATGCAAATGCGGAGGGCAAACAAAAAGAGTTCCTGATGTGTTAGATACTTGGTTTGATTCCGGTTCGGTTCCATTTGCCACAAAAAGGCCAATTCCCGCAGATTTTATTGGAGAGGCACAAGATCAGACTCGCGCATGGTTTTATTATCAGCATGTTTTGTCTGGCGCGCTTTTTAATAAAGAAGCGTTTAAAAATTGTGTTGTTACGGGGATTGTATTGGCAGAAGATGGAAAAAAAATGTCTAAAAAATTAAAAAATTATCCGGACCCGTCGGAAGTAATGGAAAAATACGGAGCCGATGCAGTGAGGTTTTATATGTTAAGTTCGCCAACCATGCAGGCCGAAAATCTTTCATTTTCTGAAAAAGGAGTTGATGAAATTGCAAAGAAAAATATAAGCAGATTATATAATGTTTTATCTTTTTATGAACTTTATGCAAATGAAACTTTGGCCACAAATAAAAGCAAAAATATTCTTGATGTTTGGATTTTTGCCAGACTCGGTGAATTGATAAGAATCTCAACCAAAGGTTATGAAAGTTATCACTTAGATGTTGCAACCCGATCCCTAACTGATTTTATTGACGACTTTTCTGTTTGGTATTTAAGAAGAAGCAGAGATCGCTTTAAGGATGATGGGGCAGATAAAAAAAATGCATTAGCCACTTTAAGATATATACTTATTGAACTATCAAAAATTATGGCTCCGGCTATGCCATTTTTTGCAGAATATATTTTTCAAAAAACTCGTGAAGATAAAGATGCTGAAAGTGTACATTTAATGAGTTGGACAAGAACAATCAAGCAGTCAAAATTTGAATTAAACGTTTTAAAACAAATGTCCGAAGTTAGGGAGATTGTAAATTTAGTGTTGTCGGAAAGAATTGAAAGCGGTGTAAAAGTAAAACAGCCGTTGGCGAAGTTAAAAGTTAAAAGTTTAAAGTTAAAAGTTTTAGGTGAAGAGTTTTTGGATTTGATAAAAGACGAAGTTAATGTAAAAGAAATTGTTTTTGATGATAAAATTGAAAAAGACGTAGAGCTTGATTTAAATATTACAGAAGAATTAAAAGAAGAGGGGGTAATCAGAGAAATAGTGAGGTTTTCACAAGGGGCAAGAAAAGATGCATGGCTTAATCCGTCTGACGAAATTTTAGCTTGTTTTTTTGGCGACAAAAAAATTATTTATATTTTAGAAAAAAATAAAGAAACTATAAAGAAAGAAATAAAAGCAAAAGAAATTTTAACTCAAGAGGATTCTACGGAATTCGAGGGGGCTCTTAAAAAAGAGGTTATGATAGACGGCAAAAATTTGGTTTTAATTATAAAAAAGATTTAATTGGTTTGTGGCTATTCAATATAAAACTCGCGCGTTTGTTTTTAAAAAATCTGACAGAAATGAAGCAGACCAAACCTTTTCAGTTTTTACTGATGAGTTTGGCAAAGTAGAAATTTTCGCCAAAGCCATAAGAAAAATTAATTCAAAATTAAGAAAAGATTTTAATATATTTTATTTTTCAGATATTGAATTTATACAGGGAAAAAATGTAAAAACTATAATTGATGCCACGAGGATTAAAAAGTTTGATGAAATTAATTTAAGTGCTAAAAAATTAAAAGTTGCAAACCAAATTGCTAATATTCTAAGTGAATTTATAAAAGGGCAAGAAAAAGATAAGCATTTGTTTGATTTAATTGAAGATTGTTTTGATCAATTAAATGATAAATCTATAAACATAAAAAATTATCAGTTGGCGTTTCAGTATTTTTTTTGGAATTTTATTTCTTTGCAGGGATATAAAATAGAAGTTGACAGTTGCGCGCTTTGCCGAAAAGAATTAAATCCATGTGATTTGTATTTTTCCGGTAAAACCGGTGGAGTGGTTTGTAAAAATTGTTCGACATCGGGAGTTGAACAAAATGGTAAACAGAAGATAAATTCAGATGTGGTAAAAATTTTAAGATTGATTTTTAAAAAAGATTGGCAGACAATATCTAAACTCAAAATTGAGATGTGTTTGGAAAAAGAAATAGAAGACATATCGAAAGATGCTTTTTATGCTTTCTGCCCAACCCACTCTTAATTTAAAAATTTTATAATAAAATGTCTAAAAAAATAATTTTTATAATAATATTTTTAATAATAATTCTTGGAATTGCATTATATGTTATTTATCAACAGGGATCATTTTCTGGCCAAATATTAAGTTTAAATATTTCGGGGCCCTCAACGGCTACGGTTGGCGATGAGATAACATATACAGTAAATTACAAAAATAACAGCAGTTTTGTTTTACAGAAGCCCAAATTGATTTTTGATATGCCAGACAACTCCTTAACAGAGGATAGCAAAACAAGAATAACGCAAGAATTAAAAAATATTTATCCGGGAGATGAAGAGTCTGTGCAAATCAAAACACGGCTTTTGGGCAAAGAGGGAGACATTAAAACGGCTAAGGCGACTCTCTCTTACACGCCACAAAATTTAACAGCTCAATATGAAGCAGATGCTCAATTTAGCACAACAATCAGTTTAGTGAAGTTGATTTTGAGTTTTGATCTTCCCCAACAAACGGAGGCGGGAAAGAGTTTAAATTATGCAGTTAATTATGCTTCTGATATTGATTATCCGCTTGAAAATATGAGTTTAAAAATTAATCCCGTTTATGGTTTTACTTTGCAATCATCAACCCCAATATCTTTGGATAATTTAGAATGGAAATTGTCAGCCCTAAATAAATCACAGAAAGGAAAAATTTCAATTACTGGGAATGTCTTAGCTAACGCCGGTCAAATCCTAAATTTTTCCGCTGAATTGGGTATGTGGCAAAACGGAACCTTCATTGTAATGAAACAAGCCGCAGCAAACATTCAGGTTGTTCAACCGTCACTTTTTATTTCACAGAAAGTAAACGGCTCGGATTCTTATGTGGCTTCACAGGGAGAAATATTAAATTATCAAATATTCTTCAGAAATATCGGACCGAGTCCTTATAATAATTTATCTTTATTTGTTTTGTTGGACAGCCAAAATTTGGATTTGTCCACCTTAAGCATTGGTGATGGAGGGCAATTCCAGCAAAGTTCTAATACAATTTCTTGGAATCAAGGGCAAATCCCGGAATTAAAATATTTGGGACCCCAAGAGCAGGGTGAATTGGATTTCACTGTAAAAGTAAAAGGTAACGGAGTTGTTACCGATAAAATTAACATTTCAGATATTACACAAAATTTTTCTGTTAAAGTTAATTAAAAAATTGCATTTGTTTTTTAAAAGATATAGAATGAAAAAATATTTGTAAAAAACAAAATATCGCTACGCTACGTAAACTTATGAAAAAAATAAAATTTGAAAATAATATTTTAGTTATCGGATACGGGGCCGTCTCTCAATGCACGGTGCCGGTTGTTTTGGATCACATAGAAATACCAAGAGAGAAAATAACCATAATGGACTTTGAAGATAAATCTAAAAAATTAAAACATCTCACTGATACTGGAATAAAATTTGTGCAAGAAAAAATAATTCCAGAAAATTTGGATGCGCTTTTGGGAAAATATGTTGGGGATAACGGATTGATTGTTGATTTGGCGTGGAATATTGGAGCAATTGATATGTTAAAATGGTGCCACGACCACAATACTTTATATGTTAACACCTCTGTGGAACTATGGAATCCGTATGAACCAAAAGATATATTTGAAAAAACTTTGTATTACAGGCAAATGCAATTAAGAGAAATGAAAAAAAATTGGGCGGAAGATTCTTCAACTGCGGTTGTTGATCATGGGGCAAATCCGGGATTAATTTCTCATTTTGTAAAACAAGGCTTGATTGATATTGCTGAAAAAGTTATAAAAGAAGAAAAAGTGCCGGCTACGGAATTAGAAAAAATAAAAGAATATAAAGAAAAATTAGACTTTCCACATTTGGCGCATGTGCTGGGAGTTAAGGTAATACATTGTTCAGAGCGCGACACACAAGTTACAGACAGGCCAAAAGAAGTGGATGAATTTGTTAACACTTGGTCAATTGAAGGATTTCGCGAAGAAGGAATTGCTCCTTCTGAAATGGGCTGGGGAACGCACGAAAAAGAACTTCCCGATTTAGCTTTTAATGCTCCTTCCGGGCCGAAAAATCAGATTTTTCTTGCAAGAATGGGAATTAACACATGGGCGAGGTCTTGGGTTCCGGAAGTTGGTGAAATTGAAGGAATGGTTGTAAGACATGGCGAAGCTTTTGGAATTTCTGACAGACTGACTGTTTGGGACGGCAGAAAAGCAATTTATCGCCCCACAGTTCATTATGTTTATATGCCATGTCATGAAGCGCTTTCATCCTTGGTGGAATTAAAAGCCAGAAGGTATGAGTTGCAACCAAAGTTAAGAATTATGACCGACGAAATTACCTGTGGGAAAGATATTTTGGGGGCGTTTTTAATGGGACACGTATATAACTCGTGGTGGACCGGAACTTCTTTAAGCATAGAAAAAACAAGAGAATTGGCACCCGGACAAAATGCCACGACCCTACAGGTTGCAGCAGGAATTATTTCGGCCGTAAGGTGGATGATTGAAAATCCCAAAAAAGGAATTTGTTTGCCAGATGATTTGCCTCATGATTTTATATTAAAAATTGCAAAACCCTATTTGGGAGACTTCATTTCCACCCCCGCTGATTGGACCCCGTTAAAAAATCGTCCTGTTTTTTTCCCCGAAAACAAAGACTGCAAACCCGAAACCGACCCATGGCAATTCGGAAATTTTATTCCGCTTCCGTAAAAATAGTTGAATTTATGAGGTTAAAAGGTTAAGATAAAAAAATCTTAACTTTTTATTTTATGGCAAAAACTAATGCAGAATTAATGGAAAAAATCGTATCTTTATGCAAGAGAAGGGGTTTTGTGTTTCCCGGCTCTGAAATTTATGGTGGGTTGGCGAACTCGTGGGATTACGGACCGCTTGGAGTTGAATTAAAAAATAATATAAAAAATGCCTGGTGGAAAAAATTTGTCCAGCAAAGAGATGATATGGTTGGTATTGATGCTGCTTTGATAATGAATCCAAAAGTCTGGGAATCTTCAGGGCATTTGTCTAATTTTTCTGATCCACTGGTTGAGTGTAAAAAATGTCATCATAGATTTAGAGAGGATCAATTAGAAGAAAAAAAATGTCCGGATTGTGGCGGAGAACTGATGTTTGCAAAACAATTTAATTTAATGCTTAAAACTTTTTTAGGACCCGTTGATGATGAGAGCGCAATTGTTTATTTCAGACCTGAAACCGCGCAGGCGATGTTTGTGGATTTTAAAAATGTTTTGGACACAACCAGAAGAAAGCTTCCTTTTGGAATTGGGCAAATTGGAAAAGCATTTAGAAATGAAATAACTCCGGGAAATTTTATTTTTAGAACTCGCGAGTTTGAACAAATGGAAATAGAATATTTTATCCAGCCGCCTAAAAAAGAGGAAGATTGGAATTCGGCTTTTGAGATGTGGAGAGGGGAAATAAAAAATTGGGTTACAGATGCTTTGGGAATAAATTGGGAGCGTATCCATGAGCTTGAAGTTCCAAAAGACGAATTGGCGCATTACAGCAAGCGGACAATGGACTTTGAATATCATTTTCCGTTTGGTGTAAGTGAACTCTACGGTTTGGCATACAGAACAGATTTTGATTTGAAAAACCATTATAAAAATCAGGGGCCATATGAAGATTTGGATTCGGGTGAAAAAATATATCCGCATGTAATTGAACCGACCTGGGGAGTGGACCGATCTGTTTTGGCTGTTCTGTGCGAGGCATACGTTGAGGAAGAAGAACGTGTTGTTTTAAAATTGAAACCGAGTTTGGCGCCTTATAAAGTTGCGGTGTTTCCGCTTTTGAAAAACAAGCCGGAGCTTGTTGCAAGGGCGCAGGAAATTTTTAGCTCGCTTAAAAAATATTTTACAGTTGCATTTGACGACCGGGGAAATATCGGGAAAAGATATTATTCGCAAGATGAAATCGGCACTCCGTTTTGCGTGACAATTGATTTTGAAACTTTGGAAAACGATACCGTTACAATTCGCGATCGTGACACAATGAAACAGCAAAGAATAAAAATAGAAGAATTAAAAAATTATTTAAATGAACACATTTAAAAAAACAACTTTAGACAACGGATTAAGAATAATTACAATTCCTGTTGAAAATTCAAACTCGGTTACGGTTTTGATTTTGGTGGGGACGGGCTCCAAATATGAAACAAGGGAAATAAACGGAATTTCGCATTTTTTAGAGCACATGTTTTTTAAAGGAACTGAAAAACGTCCCAACACGTTAAAAATTTCAGAAACCTTGGATTCTGTTGGCGGACAATATAACGCATTCACCGACAAAGAGGTGACAGGTTTTTGGGCAAAAGTTGATAAAAAAAAATCTGATGTTGCTTTAGACTGGATAACAGATATATTTTTGCATTCCAAGTTTGACGAAAAAGAAGTGGCGCGGGAAAAGGGTGTGATAATTGAAGAAGTGAATATGTATTTGGATACGCCTATGGCATACGTGGGAGAGCTTTTCGAAAAATTGCTTTACGCCGATACTCCAGCCGGTTGGCCTGTAATTGGAACAAAAGAAAATATTTTGAGTTTTGACAGAAAAAAAGTGGTTGGATATTTTAAGTCGCACTACTCTCCGTCAAATGTGATTATTTGTGTTTCCGGCGCCGTAGAACAAACAGACATAGAAGAAAAAATAAAAAAATATTTTGCAAAAGAAAAACAGGGAAGTTTTGACCAGAAAGTTGGCGTAAAAGAATTCCAAAAAGACCCTCAGCTTTTATTGCATTATAAAAAAACAGACCAGACACATTTTTGCTTGGGAGTAAGAGCTTATGATTTGTTTGATAAAAGAAAATACGGCTTGGCTTTGTTGTCTGTAATTTTGGGCGGAAATATGAGCTCAAGATTGTTTATTAAGGTTCGCGAGAGAAACGGATTGGCATATTCAATTCACACTTCGGCAAACGAAGCCACAGATGCAGGATATTTGGTGACGCAAGCCGGAATAGACCATAAAAATTTGGAAAAAGCTGTAAAACTTATTTTAAAAGAATACGCAGATTTGCGCGACAAAAAAATTACAGCCAAAGAACTTCAAAAATCCAAAGATTATTTAAAAGGAGCTATATCTTTGTCTTTGGACTCTTCCGACAGTCAGGCATCTTTTTATGGAATGCAGGAATTGCTTGAAAAAAATATTCTCACGCCCGAGGAAAAATTCGCAAAAATAGACGAAGTCACAGTTGATGATATTAAAACAATTGCGGAAGATATCTTCACTCCCGACAAATTAAACATGGCAATAATCGGCCCATTTGAAGAAAAAGATTCGGAAGGGTTAAAGAGATTATTAAAATTATGATGGAAAAGGGAAACACTTTAGATATTTCATGGGGGACAATCGCAAAAGTTTTTGTGGCTATTTTTGTTTTCTATATTATATATTTGGCGCGAGACATTGCGCTATGGTTTTTGTTTGGCGTAGCAATTTCTGTTTTATTGGACCCGGCAATTAATGCACTGAGAAAAATAAAGATACCAAAAGTATTTGCTATTTTAATTGTTTACCTTGCCCTTTTTGGAATTTTGGGAATTTTAATTTATCTTTCGGCTCCAATTTTTATTTCTGAAATTCAGCAATTTGTACAAAATCTACCCGGATATTTTGCCGAGATAAATCCAATTTTAAAACAGTTCGGGATTGATACTGCGCAAAATCTGACCGATTTTTCCGACATTATCACTTCCAATCTGCAGCAAAGTTCGCAGAGTATAATAAAAGCAATTATGTTTTTCTTTGGAGGGATAGCGTCCTCAATCTTTATTTTAACAACGGCATTTTTTCTTTCTTTAGAAGATAATGCAGTTGAAAAAGTTTTATTGCTGTGCGCTCCGGCAAAATATGAAGAATATATAAAATCAATTTTCCAAAAAGTTCAAACAAAAGTTGCCGGATGGTTTGGTGCCCGTTTGCTGGCGTGTCTTTTTGTGGGAATTGGTTCATATATTGTTTTTTACATATTTGGAATTAAATATGCATTTATTTTGGCCCTACTGTCGGGATTTTTAAATTTTATTCCATACGTCGGACCTTGGGTGTCAAGTGTTTTATTAACAATCCTTGTTGCCGTTTCCACGGGTTCATGGTTGATGGTGTTATATGTTTTGATTGCTATAATAATTATTCAGGAGGTGGAGAATAAACTTTTAACGCCGCTACTTATGAAAAAAATGACCGATATTCCGCCGGTCTTGGTTTTGGTTTCAATTTTGTTGGGCGCCAAATTGTTCGGATTTTTGGGGATGATTTTTGCTGTGCCGGTTTTTGGAATTATTTACGAATTTGTAAAAGAGTTTTTAGAGAGCAAGAAAGCAGAGGCAGAGTAGAACAACTGCAACTTGGCTGAAAACTCTCCAAAACTTGGAGATTTTTTTATTGTCTTTTAAAAAATGAATTTTTTTGCTGTGAAAATCATTGCGTTTCAACAAAGAAAGTCCGTCTGGCAATATTGCAAAAAAAGCACAAACATAAATTATGGGATTGTTTGGCGAAAAAATAAAAATCAACGGGAGTCCGCACAAAATATCCAAAAAAACTTTTATAAAATCAGGCAAAGATTTTTTCCATTGCTTGTTTTTTATGTTTTCAACAGAATATTCGGTGTGGGGAATTAAGTCCAAAAGGTAATGACCTAAAAAAGCCAGTATAACGGCCAACACTGGATTATTTATTTCTTTGCCGATTAATGCTCCAAATAACAGATGTACGAGTAAAATCATTGAAATTTATCTAAAAAGTTATAGAATTAGATAATTATATACCATGTCAGGAAAAAATAAAAAGTTTTATATTACAAGTACGCTTCCCTACGTCAATGCCAATCCGCATATCGGTTTTGCGCTGGAAATAATACAGGCTGATGTTATCGCAAGGCACTACAGAAATAATGGCTGCGAAGTTTTTTTTAACACCGGTACGGACGAACATGGCCAAAAAATTTTTCAGGGTGCGCAGAATGAAAATATAGATCCTAAGGCATATTGTGATATTTACGCTGAGAAAAATAAAAAACTGAAAGCAGTTTTGAATTTAAGCTATAATAATTTTATCCGCACGACAGACGAACACCACATGAAGGCAGCTCAGGAATTTTGGAATTTGTGTTTTAAGAACGGAGATATTTATAAAAAGAATTATAAAGTAAAATATTGCGTAGGATGCGAGCTTGAAAAAACAGAATCAGAACTGGTAAGCGGAAAATGCCCCATACACCCTAACAGGGAGCTGGAAATTATAGAAGAAGAAAATTACTTTTTTGCTTATTCAAAGTATCAGCAAAAGCTTTTGGATTTTTATGAAAAAAATTCTGATTTTGTAATTCCAGAATCCAGGTTTAATGAGATAAAAGGATTTACAAAAAATGGATTGCAGGATTTCAGTATATCACGCTTGAAAGAAAAAATGTCATGGGGAGTGCCTGTGCCAAACGATGAAAAACATGTTATGTATGTTTGGTTTGACGCTTTGGTAAACTATATTTCCGCATTGGAATGGCCCGAGAATACAGAGAAATTTAATGATTTTTGGCCGGGGCTTCAGGTGGCCGGCAAAGATAATTTAAGACAGCAGTCTTCAATGTGGCAGGCAATGCTGATGTCGGCCGGTTTGCCGAATTCAAAACAGATTTTTATCCACGGCTTTATAACTTCAAGCGGGCAAAAAATGTCCAAATCTTTGGGAAATGTGGTTGACCCTTTTTCTCTTGTTGAAAAATATGGGACAGATGCTGTGAGGTACTTTTTGTTAAGAGAAATTCTTCCAACGGAAGACGGGGATTTTACTTACGAAAAGTTTGAGCAAAGATATAATGCCGATTTGGCGGGGGGGATTGGAAACTTGGTGGCAAGGGTTTTGGGAATAGTCACAAAAATTTTAAATTTTAAATTTGAAATTTTAAATAAATTTGAAAATAAAAATTTGCAAAAAAATATAAAACAAAATAAAGAAAAATATAATTTAGCTCTGGAGAGTTTTAAATTTAACGAAGCGTTAATTTCTGTTTGGGATATTATTGGTTTTTGCGATAAATACATAAATGAAGAAAAACTCTGGCAGACTCAAAATCCAAAAGTTGTTAATGATTTATTTTTGGCAATAAAAGAGATTGCAGATTTGTTGAACCCGTTTTTGCCCGAAACTTCAGAAAAAATAGAAAAAGCATTGGAAGAAAAAAAATCCGTGGCATTGTTTCCGCGGATAGAAAAACAGAACATTGAAAACTAACCCCGTGAGGTGCAACAATGAGTTTTGAGATTCTGGCTGAAAAAATATGGCCAGTAATTGTTATGATTTTTTCGGTTGCAATGATGCGACTGATCGCTCCGTCGATGACAAAGTTTTGTTGGCGGAGAGGACGCGAACTGGTGGAGAGCGATGAACCGCCAACAAACCTTGACAATTCTGGTTAAGGTGATATAATAAGATTAGAAATAGCTCTTTGAGAACCTTGGCATGACGCTGGGGTGGAGAGCTGTTTTCCCTCGGTAGGAAAGGCAGGTGCACCATGTTGGTGCTGTCTCGGAAAAAGAACGAAAGTATTGTCATCAACGATGACATCACCATTGTGGTGGTGGAAATCCGAGGTGACAAAGTCCGGTTGGGTGTTGAGGCGCCCAAGGAGGTTCCCGTTCATCGTCGCGAGGTGTTTGACGCGATTCATCGCAACGAACCCGTCGTGGATGAGAACGAGGCAAAGAAGAACGCCTCACGAAATAGTTGTGACCTTTGAAGGTCACAAGTTGGGCAAGATGCTCGACAGATTATTTTTGCAGGAGCTATTAAGTTAGTTCCTGCTATTTTTTTGCAAAAAAATTTAATTTAAGTATTATAAATATATGATTATAGATACACATTCGCATTTAAATTTTAAAGCTTACGACAGTGATAGGGAAGAAGTTATAAAACGCAATTTGAATCCGCCAACCGGCGGAGGCGTTATTTGCATTGATGTTGGCACAAAATATGAAACTTCTAAGCGCGCAGTTGAGCTGGCTGAAACGCACGAGGGAATTTATGCCGCAATCGGAATGCATCCCATTCATATAAAAACAGATTTAATGAAGCTAAAGATGGACGAAGACGAAGGTGCGTTTGCTCCGCTTGGAGAAGAATTGGATATTGAAAAATATAGAGAATTGTCAAAATCAAAAAAAGTTGTGGCAATAGGCGAAATTGGATTGGATTATTATTACAAACCAAAATCAAAAACAAAACAAGATTTATTTAAACAAAAACAAAAAGAGATATTTATAAAACAATTAGATTTAGCAAAAGAATTAAACTTGCCGGTTATTATCCATTGCAGAATGGCATTTGGCGATGTTTATGAAATTTTGAAAGATAAAAAATTAAGAGGTGTTATGCATTGTTTTGTTGGCACATGGGAAGATGCACAAAAAATAATTGACTTAGGATTTTATATTGGAATAAACGGAATTATAGACAAACTGGATTTGGATGAAGTTGTTAAAAATGCTCCGTTAGATAGAATTGTAGTTGAAACAGACTGTCCGTATTTAACCCCAAGGGCGGAAGGCGACAAACGCAACGAGCCAATTTTTGTAAAACACGTAATCCAAAAAATAGCCGACCTGCGTGGCATAACTTTCAACGAAGTCGCCTCTGCGACAACCGAAAACGCCAAAAAGTTGTTTAATATATAAAAATATCTACGTATTTTGTCAAGCTTTACCCGAGTTTGGAATTTTGCTATTATTAGCTCAACATGGCAAAATATAATCCTAAAAAAATAGAGGCAAAATGGCAGGATAAATGGTTTAATTCGGGGGTATTTAAGGCTCAAAATGGGTCTAAAAAGAAGAAATTTTACCTTTTGGTGGAGTTTCCATACCCTTCGGGAGATGGGTTGCATGTGGGGCATTGCAGGAGCTACACGGCCTTGGATATTATTGCCCGCAAGCGCAGGATGCAGGGATTTAATGTTTTGTTTCCAATGGGTTGGGATGCTTTTGGCTTGCCCGCGGAAAACTATGCAATTAAAAAAGGCGTGCATCCTTCGGTAATTGTCAAAAAGAATACGGAAAACTTTAAAAGCCAAATGCAAAATTTGGGGTTGTCTTTTGACTGGTCGCGCGAAGTAAATACTACAGACCCAAAATATTACAAATGGACACAGTGGATTTTTGTCCAATTGTTTAAAAACGGGTTGGCATATAAAGCAAAGATTGATATTAATTGGTGTCCTTCGTGCAAAATTGGTTTGGCAAACGAAGAAGTTGTTGATGGAAAATGTGAAAGATGTGGAACAAAAGTTGAGAAAAAAGAAAAAGAGCAGTGGATGATTAAAATTACAAAATATGCCGAAAGGCTGATTAAAGATTTGGACAATGTGGATTATTTGGAAAAAATAAAAACCCAGCAAAAAGATTGGATAGGAGAATCGCATGGCGCAATTGTGAAATTTTCTGTTGAAGGATTGGAAGAAAATATAGAAGTTTTTACAACCAGAATAGATACAATATTTTCCGGAACATTTTTAATTTTGGCTCCCGGGCATAATTTTATAGATAAATACAAAAACAAAATAGAAAATATCGACGAGGTCTTAAAATATAGGGAAGACGCAAAAAATGCTTCGGATATGGACAGGACTAATTTGGATAAAGATGTTACAGGGGTGCAGCTTAAAGGCATAACTGTTAGGAATCCCGCCACGAACGAGGAGATGCCGGTGTGGACTGCCGACTTTGTTTTGGAACAATACGGAACCGGCGCTGTTTGCGCAAATGCTCACGACAAAAGAGATTTTAAAATGGCAAAAAAGTATGGAATACCGCTAAGAACTTCCATTAAACCCGATGACGAAGCATTGTGGCAAAAAACTAAAAATTTGGAAGAATGTTTTGAAGATGAGGGGACTTTGTATAATTCGGCGCAATTTGACGGATTAAAATCCGTAGATGCCAGGTCACAAATAATTGCATGGTTGAGCGCAAAAGGTTTGGCTCAGCCAAAAATAAGCTATAAACTGCGAGATTGGATTTTTTCACGTCAGCACTATTGGGGCGAGCCGATTCCGATGATTTTTTGCAAAAAATGCGGATGGCAGCCGGTGCCGGAAAAAGACTTGCCGGTTGAATTGCCCAACGTAAAAAAATACAAGCCAACAGATACGGGCGAGTCTCCATTATCTGCAATTACAAAATGGGTGAATGTAAAATGTCCAAATTGCAAAGGCGAAGCTGTGCGTGAAACTGACACAATGCCGAATTGGGCGGGTTCAAATTGGTATTTTTTAAGATATACAGATCCGAAAAATAATAAAGAATTGGCTGACGAAAAAAATTTAAAATATTGGATGCCGGTTGACTGGTATAATGGCGGAATGGAGCACACAACTTTGCATTTGTTATATTCAAGATTTATTTTTAAATTTTTATGGGATATTGGAGCTGTTCCAAAAACAGTCGGAAGCGAGCCTTACAAAAAAAGAACTTCGCACGGAATGGTTTTGGGCGAAGGCGGAATTAAAATGTCTAAGTCAAAAGGAAACGTAATAAATCCTGACACTGTCATAAAACAATATGGCGCCGACACTTTGCGCGCATACGAAATGTTCATGGGCCCGTTTGAGCAGATGATTCCGTGGGACACAAAAGGAGTAATCGGTTCAAAAAGATTTTTGGAAAAAATCTGGAATCTTTCCACCTCGTCATTGCGAGGAGCCGAAGCGACGAAGCAATCCAGTCCCGAACTTAAAAAATCACTTCACAAAACTATCAAAAAGGTTGGCGAAGATATTGAGGCGATGAAATTTAATACGGCGATTTCTGCAATGATGGAGTTTGTAAATGAATGGCATAAAAATCCCAATGGATTAAGCGAGAAAGACGAGGGCGACTTCTTAAAAATTTTGTCGCCTTTTGCTCCGCATTTGGCCGAAGAAATTTGGAATGAAAAAGGATTTAAAGGATTATGTTGCCAGCAAAAATGGCCCAAGTTTGACGAGAAATTAATCAAAGAAGAAAAGGTTTTGTTTATTGTGCAAATAAACGGAAAACTCCGAGACAAAATTGCGGTTAAGTCCGAATTAACCCAAAGTCAAGCCGAAAAGCTGGTTTTAAACAGCGAAAAAATAAAGTCATTGATCGGAACATCAGAAGTCAAAAAAATAATTTTTGTGCCGAATAAATTAATAAATATAGTTATTTAGGTTTTTATGCCAGATAAGAAGTTAAAAAATAAACTTGCAATTTTTGAAGGTCGGGAAATCCGGCGAATTTGGGATGAGAAAAAGGAAGTTTGGTATTTTTCGGTTGTTGATGTGGTTTATGCTTTAACAGATAGCGCCAACCCTACGGATTATTTAAAAAAGTTAAGAAAAAGGGATATTGAGCTTGCAAAGTACATGGGGACAAATTGTCCCTATGTAGAAATGTCTGCGGAAAACGGTAAAAAAAGAAAAGTTATAGCCGGAACGCCAGAGCACTTGTTTAGAATAATCCAATCAATTCCTTCACCAAAAGCCGAACCTATAAAATTATGGCTGGCAAAAGTTGGTTATGAAAGAATCCAGGAAACAACTGATCCGGAAAAATCAATAAACAGAGGAAGGACAAATTGGCAAAGAATGGGTAGAAGTCAAAAATGGATACAGCAAAGAATGATGGGGCAGGAAATCAGGAATAAATTGACCGATTATTGGAAAGATAATGAAGTTAAAACGCAGGACGAATATGCTATACTAACTAATATTATTCACCAAGAATGGAGCGATTTGTCGGTTAAAGAGCATAAGAATTTGAAAAATTTGAAAACGAGCATTATGCCACCCCAAAATGGCAAAAAGAACTTAATATCGGTGGTCTTGCAAATGGCATTTTTGCGGCACTTGAAATACAAATGCGAAATCGATTCGGGAGCGACGACATCTTAGCCTCTTTGTACCCTGATAGGGATCAATATCCCAATCAATATCGCCTTCATTTTGACAATATGAATTATGCAAAAGTTGCCGAAAACTACGGAGGAATAGAAGTCACTCCGTACATTTGGGAAAAGCGTCTAGATTCAATGTGGTATTATGGTTGGGATTGTGCGTCTGGCTGCGTATGGCACCGGGACGCAATCAAAGAGATTCAGCTTTTTGCTTTCTTCGATGGTAAGAAAAACGAATTCGTGAAAACAAGTTTACAACTTGATAAAACAAGGGTATAATCTTTTCGGTTTTA